>OQVT01000717.1_pt1 | contig 19518 bp, 18 predicted proteins | sample 1691561 | NCBI WGS metagenome assembly OQVT01 (sample SAMN03418260, study PRJEB22391) | human gut metagenome | biome: human-gut; feature: organic feature; material: feces | host: Homo sapiens | place: Tanzania | collected 2013-01 | reverse complement strand
AAACGCGGCTTTTTCGGTTCTCTCTGTCCATCCGGGTTGGTACCGTTTGGTGCGTTTTGTTCTTTCTTACTCATTCAAAATCATTTTTATTCATCCGGCAATTCGGTTACTTTACCGTCAGCCCAAAGATGCTCTATGTCGTAGTATTCACGGGGCTCACGCTGCATAATATGGACAAATACCGTGCCATAATCCATAGCAATCCACTCAGCGTTCTCCTGCCCTGCCATTGTCAGAGGATGCACATGGGTCATAGTACGAACATAGTCGTCCACCTCATCAGCAATGGCACTTACCTGCGTAGCACTATTTCCCTCTGCAATTACCATATATTCAACGGGTGCCTCTTTAATCTTCTTTAGGTCAATGGTTACAATACGTTGTCCTTTGCGGTTGCGGATACCCTCAATGATGGTCTCCACAAGTTTCTTAGTTGATATTTCTTTCATAATGTATGTTTGGAAATTACGTTTAGAGATATTTTGCGGCAAAGTTACTATTTTTTTCTGAGATATACAATAGAAATTGATTTTACCAAAGTCAATCATACAAAATATGCTCCCAATTGCATTAAAACGAATATTCTGTATATCTGTATAAAAAAGCATGCATCACGGATAAGTAGCATATAAATTTACCAAGAATTATTGATACATTCCGCTACAAATGGTTATCAGACACGTTTTTGATAGTGGTAGTCAGAATAATCTTTGTTGCGAGTGCTGTCAAGGCGTGGATATTTGTCGTGGAACTTACGACGGAGATTACGCCACCAACGTGAGATATCATCTCCCTTGCCGTGTCGCCACCAGAGAAGCAACAACCAGCCAAAGAGCATACCGCCGAGATGGGCAAAGTGAGCCACATTATCCCCCGTAAAACCAATCATTCCGCCGAGTCCTGCAAAGAGTTCGATTAACGCATAGACAATCACAAAAATACGTGCGCGAATAGGTATCGGCACAAAGAGAATATACATCGGCACATTGGGGAACAGCCACCCGAAAGCGAACAGAACACCGAACACGGCACCCGATGCACCGATAGTAACCATATGATTGATAGCAGAGATAACCTTAACTTCCGGCAGAACAGAGAATGCGTGTTGAATCATCAACGCCCACACGGCTTCCTGCATAAGGGCGGCACCAATACCGCACACGAGATAGTAGATAAGGAATTTACGGCTGCCCCACTCGTTTTCCAAAACGGGCGCAAACATCAGCACGGCAAACATATTGCAGAATATATGTCCGAAATTGGCGTGCATAAACATATACGTAAATGGTTGCCAAACATAGAATCCCGTTGCGGTGAAATAGTGAAGGCCGAATATATCAGTCAATTGAATGCCATAACGTTGCAGTACGACATCAAGCATCCAAACGATAAAATTCGAGAGGAGCAGGTAGCGTGTAACTGTAGGTAAATTTCTCATAATAAGCACAAAGGTAATAAACTAAACACATACAACTATACAAAAAGCGTGCTTTTTTAAGCAAAAATGATGTTTTTTAGGTGAAAAATAGCATTTTTATAGGTATATTGTTTGCGGTTTCGCTTTTTTGTAGTATCTTTGCAAGCGTTATCCGTAGACTTTATAGTCTGTTGGTAAGCAAATTAAACGTTTAATTAATAACCAAAAAACATTTTATTATGAATAAGGCTGAACTCGTTGCTGCCGTTGCAGCAAAGGCTGAAGTATCGAAAGCAGAAGCACAAAAGGTTCTGGATGCAGTATTGGACGTAACCGTAGATGCATTGAAGAAGGGTGAGAGTGTACAACTCGTAGGCTATGCAACTCTGTCTGTAGTAGAGAAAGCTGCTCGCAAAGGTATCAACCCTGCTACCAAACAGGTGATTGACATTCCTGCAAAGAAAGCAGTGAAATTCAAAGCAGGTGCAAAACTCGCTCTCTAATAAGACATAATTGAATAGAACGAGTTGCTCAGTTTGGGCAACTCGTTTTGTGTCGCTAAGTTTCCTACTTACTCCGCTCGCGAGAAACAAAAGATTTTATTCAGAAGCAGAAGCGGGTGTAACGCTTGGAGAATTGCGCTTGAAAATAGAAGCAAGTAATCTTGATGTTGCACCTGATCCGTCAGAAAGTTCTGCATCATTAGGCGGGCTATTTATGACAAATGCCAAGGGGGGGAATTCTTTAAAATATGGTAGTATAGGAGATAATGTTACAGCGGTTGACATTATACTTGCGGATGGAAAAACGTGGCATGTTGAAAGAGGAAATTATTATTTTGTTAAAGATGGAATAAAGCTTCCCAGTGGGGAATTTATTGAGTTGGATTTGGATTTTAAATCGAACATGAGGGTTTTGTCACCGCAATCTGGAATGGATTTAATAGATTTTATAGCCGGAAGTCAAGGAAGAGTAGCCATTGTATCCAAGATTAGGATTAAGCTAATAAAAAAAGATAAAAATGTATGGTCGATAATTTTCTTTTTTAAAGGATTGAATGAAGCTTTAGAATTTTGTAGGAAAATTAATCATCTAAAAGAGAGTTTTGATAATAAGATTGAAAAAGCAGATCTTCTTGATGATGAAAGTCTTAATATAATTGATGAAGTAAGGGGACGTTCTTCTGAGCTTAAATCGGTTTCTAAATTTGGTGATATACGTGGTGCGGCAGTAATGGTTAGAATTGTGGAAGATGATACGGAAGAGCTACTTATGCATTTACTGGAGTTGTTTGAGGAGTGTGGAGGAGAAGAGAATGATTCTTGGGCATTTGAGGGTATGCGAGAATCAAAAAAATTTGATGCAATAAGACATGCGGTTTCTGAAGGTGTAATTCAAAGAATAAATATTATTAAACAAAATTATAATAAAGCATATGTTTTTTCCACGGATTTTGCTGTTGAGCCAAGTTACTTGACCGAAGTGGTGCAGTTCTACAAACGTTCTTTGCAAGACAGTAATTTAAATGGCGCGGTATTTGCACATGCTCTTGATGCTCGAATCCATGGAGTTGTATTTCCGGCTTCTGAATCTGAAATAATAAAGGCGAGGAAAGTTATCAAAAAATGGGCAGATAAAGTATTGGAGCTTGGCGGAAGCTTGTTCGAAGAAAATGGAATCGGAAATGCAAACGAGAAATTGTTTGAGGAGTACATAAGCACAAAACAGATGAAAGCAATAAATGCTTTGCGTGTGGCGACAGATCCAAGAAGTATACTATATAGAGAATGGAATTAACGCTGGTATATTGGTATATGGCATAAAATAGGGGACATCAATTGAACATTTTAGTGTGTATTAAACAGGTTCCGGATACGGATAAAATAAAGATAGATGAGAATACAAACACGCTTATAAGAGATGGAGTTGACAGTATTGTAAATCCATTAGATATGTATGCCCTTGAAGCAGCAGCTCGCATACGAGATGAATACCCGGATACTAAAATTGTTGTTGCAAGCATGGGTGTGATGAGTGCAGAAAAAGCTCTTCGAGAGTGTCTTGCAGTAGCAGCTGACAAGGCATATCTGATCAATGATAAAAGCTTTGGTGGTTCTGATACGTTTGCGACGGCGTACATTTTATACAATGCAATATGTGTTATAGAAAAATCAGAGGGAAGGTTTGATGCGATATTTTGCGGAAGGCAGGCTATAGATGGAGATACAGGACAGGTTGGCGGTGAATTAGCTGAGAATCTGAAGTATCATCAAATGACGAATGTTCTTACAGCGAAGCTACTCAGCGATGACGATTTTAGAAAGCTGAGAGTTATTCAGGAAAGAGATAACGGAAAAATTATAGCAGAAGTAAAATGCCCATGCCTTATAACTTTTACAAAGTCAGATATGAGTATTAGGAGTGTTTCTTTGAAGTCGAAGCTTGTTGCCAGAAAGAAAGAGATAAGTGTAATAAAAAAAGATACTATGACTGAATTAAATACAAAATATATAGGCTTGTTGGGCTCTCCTACACGTGTTAAAAAGACGTACACACCCAGAAAAAGAAAAAATACAACTGTTATAGATGCAAAGGATGCAAAGCAAGCTACGCATAAGCTTATAGAAATGCTGATGCAAGAAAAGTGATTCTTTAAATGGCGGTGAGATTAATGATAAGCGAAAAAAATGTGAAAGATGATATATGGGTATATATTGAAATTGATGATGATGGCATAAAGAAAGTGAGCCTTGAAGTCTTATCGCCTGCTCTGAATATAGCTTTAGAATCTGGTGGAATATGTACGGCTGTATTGATAGGAAATTTATCAGCTAAGGTTGTGGAAGAAATAAAGGCGTTTGGAGTGAACCGGATAATAGTGGTTAGGGATGAACGTCTAAAGGAATATAATACTGAAGTTTATACTGATATTATGCATTTTCTCGTTGAAAAATACAGGCCTAAGGCAATATTGTTAGGAGCTACGCAAGATTGTAGAGATTTGGCTCCGCGTCTTGCATGCAGGCTGAAAGCAGGACTGACGGCTGACTGTACAGGAATATCATATGATAAAAAAACAAGAAAGATTATATGGACACGTCCAGCATTCGGAGGAAATCTAATTGCAGAAATATACTGCCCGGAGGCGGAACCTCAGATGGGGACTGTAAGACGTGGGGTGTTTAATATACCATGTGTTGAAAAAAATGAAAGTGTTCAAATTATATACGAGGATGGATTGAAGATAGAAACCTCGGATAATATAAAAAAAATTGGGATAATAAAAGATGTTCCGGATGGAGATGAAGACATAGAGAATGCAGACATAATTGTTGCAGGAGGTAAAGGAACAGAAGGGGAAAAAGGATTTGCACTGATTTATGCCTTGGCAAATGCGTTTACTAAAAAAGGATATAAGACTGCGGTTGCAGCATCGAGGGCGGCTGTAGAGGCAGGATATATCTTGCGTTCTCATCAGGTGGGGCAGACAGGAAAAATAGTATCACCAAAATTATATATAGCGTGCGGCATTTCGGGTGCTATTCAGCATACAACGGGAATGTCGAGGGCAGAAAAGGTAGTTGCAATAAATATAGATGCAGATGCTCCCATACATAAATATGCTGATTACAGTATGATTGGAAATATGTTCGAGATCCTTCCGGAATTGGTTGAAATTATAAATGAAAAATATTAAACAGGCAGAAGACATACTCGCTGTGATAGACAATGAGCATGCTTCTGCCTGTTTTCTATAGCGTGATTAGCAGCGCACGTGCGTTAGGCTTGGATATCAGTGTGTTTCTTTGTTTACGAACATGGCCTTCATCTTTGAATAGACTACCTTTTGCGAACCGTATAGGCTCCAGTAGCCGCTCATCATATAAGCGACGGCACATGACAGTGCAAAAAGAGGAACTGCCTGTCCTCCGAACAGCTCATAGGCAAGGACTATGGAGGTAAGCGGACAGTTTGTTACACCGCAGAAGACCGAAACGATACCTACAGCTGCCGCAAAAGAAGGCGAAAGCCCTATAAGAGGACCGATAACGCATCCGAATGTTGCTCCCGTAAAGAATGTCGGTACGATCTCGCCGCCTTTAAAGCCGGCGGAAAGAGTTACGGCTGTGAGGATTATCTTGAGGATAAATGCCTCGGGTCTTGCCGAGCCGGCAACAGCATTTTCGATTATATTTCCTCCGGCTCCGCAATAATCGGTTCCCACGAGTAAAACGGCCAGCAGCATGATACCGCTGCCTATAAGGACCTTTATATACGGATTTTTAGTTACGGCATTGTATAAAAGCGGAGCAAAGTGCAGGATAAAGCAAAATAGCACTGAGACTCCGGCGCATAAAAGACCGATAATGAGAATACGTATAATAGTAGGGGCATCAAATGCAGGAATGCCTGTAACATTATATGCCGTAGCCTGTACATGAAGCATCGAGGCTACTATCCTTGCGATAAGTGCGGAAAGTATGCACGGGACTATCGCTGCGTAATACATAACGCCTACACTCACTACCTCCATTGCAAATATCGCAGATGCGAGAGGCGTTCCGAAAAGTGCTGCGAATCCGGCGGACATACCTGCCATTACGATGACTCTCTCATCTTTTTCGTCGAGCTTCATAAATTTGCCGATAAAAGCAGAGATACTGCCGCCAAGCTGGAGTGCGGCACCCTCACGGCCTGCCGAACCACCTGTAAGATGTGTGAGAGCGGTAGTCGTGAAGATAAGAGGTGCGGTACGGAGCTTTAAGGGTCTGCCGTCACGCACAGCCGTCATTATAAATTCGGTTCCTTTGTCGTCCTTCATTCCGGTAACATGGTATAAAAATACGATAATTAAACCGGCAGCCGGAAGGAGAAGGATCAGCCAGAGATGATCTGTTCTTAATTCACCGGCAAGATCCAGAACGTGGTGGAAGGCAGAACCTGCCAGTCCGACAATAATACCTGTTATTGCGGAGAAAATGATCCACTTGAAAAATGTCAGAAGGTTCAGTGCGATCGATTTCTCCCAGTGTTTGATCTGAAAATAGTTTTTTATATTATCCATAGCAGATACAGTATAACACATTATACAAAATAAACTATCTACTTTTATAAATTAATTGTATAAAAGAATAGAAAAACGATATGGAATACAGTCAAAATACCGTTGATTTTATCTTTGATTAAGTATACAATTGGTTTGAGTGAAAGTATGGAAATGGGTAATCCATAAATCAGTATGCAGAAAGGAAAAGAAAAATGAAAGAAATATTGATCGCTCCGCAGATTGACAGCTTTGAGACATTCAAAGAATTTGCAGACACATTTGAACTCAGTGAGAAGGACCTTATCCTCACAAACGAATACATCTACAACCCGCTTATGAAAGAAGCAGGGATTGCATGCAAGACTATCTTCCAGGAGAAATACGGCGCAGGTGAGCCGTCAGATATCATGGTAGATGCTATCCTTGCAGAGATGAACAAATTTGACTGCGAACGTATCATCGCAGTTGGTGGTGGTACTATCATCGATATCGCAAAGATCATGTGCCTTGAGGGAGCTACAGATACAGATGCTCTTTATGACAGAAAAGAGCTTGTAAAAGCTAAAAAGCTTATCATCATCCCTACAACATGCGGAACGGGATCAGAGGTTACAAACATTGCAGTTGTAAACCGTACAAGAAAAGGAACAAAGATGGGACTTACATCTCCGAACATGTATGCTGATCATGCAGTTCTTATCCCTGAATTCCTTAAGACTCTTCCATATTATGTATTTGCAACAAGCTCGATCGATGCACTTATACATGCAGTTGAGTCTTACCTTGGACCGTTCTCAACATCATATACAGAGATGTTTGCGGTAGAGGCTATCAAAGAGATCCTCGGAGGATACTGCAGGATCGCTCTTAACGGACAGGATGCCCGTTTTGCTGATGCTCATACTTATCTTAAAGCCAGCAACTATGCAGGTATCGCATTCGGAAACAACGGATGTGGTGCAGTACATGCAATGAGCTACGCTCTCGGCGGAAAATATCATGTACCTCACGGAGAAAGCAACTACGAGTTCTTCACAGATGTATTAAAGAAATATTATGAGAAACAGCCTGTAGGAAAGATCCAGGATATAATGGATCTCATCACAGAGACATGCAAGGCTAACGGCTTCACAGCTGAAGGAAACGGAATTGAAATCCTTGAAGCTCTTCTTGCAAAGGTTCTTACAAAGAAGGCTATGCATGAGTTCGGTGCTGTTCAGGAGGATATCCGTCCGTTCGCTGAAAGCACTATCGCAAACCAGCAGAGACTCTTAAGAAACAATTATGTTGAGCTTACCGTAGATGAAGTAGAGTCTATCTATCAGGCAAGACTTTGATCTTAATGATCAACAGCTGAATTAAATATCGTTTATGATATAACCCTGCTGCACATCTGATGATGTATAGCAGGGTTTTCGATTATATTTTTACAAAATAGTATTGACTATATCCACGAGTTGTATTGCGGGATAATAGGTGAAGGCAGTTCGTCGGGATAATCCCTCAACGCCTGCTTAAGTAATGCTGATACATTGTAATTGTCATCGGCAGGCAGCGGTCTGTGGATCATATATATATTTAAAGGATCCAGCTCCTTTAGAAAATCCGAATTGGTTCTTTCGATTATATGATAGGGATTTATAAATGCTGCGGTGAGCCGGTTCGAGATCCTGTTTTTTATTTCCGCAAGGTCATTATAGGAGAATACGGCATCGCCTGCAAAAAATATTGAATCTTCAGCGGTATTTATAATAAAGGATTCATGAGCCACGCGGTTTATCCTGGCATCGCCGTCGTGCTGCGTTTTTACGGAAATAATATCAAAGTCATTGACCTTGAAGCAGGAAGTTTTGTTAAAGTGTTCATAAGGCTTCAAAGTGTTTTTGGTATAACCCGGAGCATATACAGGTAATCGGGATAGCTCTGTAAGCTCTGAAATCTCTTTTTCACAAAAGTGATCTTCGTGTGTATGTGTGAAAAGCAGGGCACTCAGATCTTTAAAAACACCTGAGCGTGTTTGACATGCATTTAAGACCTTGTCCGAGGTTGCCGAAAACCCAAAAAGAAGACCATCGAAGATGCCGTCGATAAAAATACCGGTATTATTGTATTCAAAATATACGCCGTTGTTGCAGGTATAATAAGCTTTGTACATAATGTCTCCAGTTAGATCAGTAATGTCTTAATATTTTTTGTCAGATGCCTCTTATAAGTGTAGCGATATCATCCCCGGTGACTCCGTTTATATAGAAGCCTATATTGAGTTCATTTAACTTTTCGGAAAGAGAATCATCGATCTTTGCTCCGACGAGAGCACTTTCAAGGATTGAAATATCGCCGTTTCCGAAGAAATCGCCGCGGAAGGTGATTTCTTTTATCTCGCCGTTTTCGATAGACATATAAGCCGTGATAAGCCCTGATGGGAATTTGTTTTCGGCAACGGTTGTATATTTTGGTGCACGTCCGTATATCCATTCCCATGTGGAATACTTTTCTTTAGCCAGCTTCTCTATTTCCTTGATATCATTTTCTGAAAGAACATATTCCTTTGCTGTTTGAAGTTCCATATAATGTGATGCAAGCGCTGACTTGAATTCATCCATTGATATCGGAGCGGCTGCGTTGGCATTTATAGTCGTCACTCTGCTTCTTACGGATTTGACACTTTTGGATTCGAATTTCTGCGGCTTTACTTTAAGTGCCTGTGATACATCGGCAATATTGGAATCGAGCATTATACAGCCGTGATGCAGTAACCTTCCGTGCTTTATATATTGAGAGCAGCCGGAAAACTTTTTGCCGTCTATTGTGACATCGTTTCGTCCGGTGCATTCCGCATGTATGGAAAAATCATTAAGCGCTTCGATAAGAGGAGCGTTAAAGAGTGAAAAATCAAAATCCTGTGAATCTTTTTGATCGGTTATAAATGTGAAATTGAGATTTCCGGAATCGTGATAAACCGCGCCGCCTCCGGAGAGTCTTCTGGCAACCTTTATATCGTGTTCCTTTACATAGTCCGTGTTTATTTCCTCGAGTGCATTCTGGAATTTTCCGATAACTATAGTATTGAAGTTCTGCCAAAGCATAAAATATGAATCGAATCTGTCTGCGTGCTCAAAGATATATTCCTCAAGTGCAAGATTGAGATAAGGGTCTGTAAACGGAGAGTCTATATATTTCATTTCTTTTCCTTTCGATAAGCATTTATTTTTTTCTTCCTGATTTATCGGGAATACCAAGCTCGGTTCGGTATTTGTTTACGGTTCGCCTGGAAATATGAATGTCATAATCCTTTAATTTCTCACTTATAAGCTGATCGCTGTATGGCTTCCGGGGATCCTCGGAGTCGATGATCTCCTGAAGCTTCGCCTTTACATTGTCGGTTGTGGTTTCCTTTTGCGTAACGCTTGATCTGCTTGCCACGGATGTAAGGAAAAAGTTTAACGGAAAAACACCGTAAGAGCATTGCAAGTATTTTCCGCTCATACACCGGCTTATTGTTGATTCTGACAGATCAAGGGCATTTGCAACATCGGCTAACTGCATCGGGATCTTATGGCCGGGACCGTATATGAAAAAGTTTTCCTGCAGCTCTACCAAGGAGTGAACAACTCGTGATAGAGTAGAGGCTCTGTTTGCTATGCAGCTTTTTACCCATTCAGCCTGTTGGATCTTATCTTGAAGATACTTCTTAGTCTCTTTATCTTCGGTCTGTGTATAAAGATTCTGATAGTAAGAATTCACATTGAAGCGAGGATATTGGTATTCATTTACAAGGATCTCAAAATGATCGTCTAACTTAACTACAACAGCATCCGGAGTGATATAGCGAAGCTGCTCGCGGTTATCAAAAGAACTGCCGGGCTTGGGATTAAGAGAACGGATCGTTTCACATGCACGATTGATCTCGTCAATATCGACGTTTAGTTTCCTTGAAATAATATTCTGGTGGCTTTTGGCGATATCCTCCAAATAACCGGTAACAAGGGTCACGGTCAGATCATCATCTTTCTCGAGACGTCTTAGCTGTAAAAGCAGGCATTCTTTTAAGTCTCTTGCACCGACTCCGGCAGGATCAAGCTTCTGTATCTCATCAAGAAGCCTGCAAACAGTATCCTCTGAACAATTGAAATGTGAAGCAATATCCGAAACAGAGTCGGTAAAGTAGCCGCGTGAATCAAGGGATTCAACTAAATATTCAATTATAGAAAACTCGGTGTCTGAAAGATCGTTAAGTATGAGCTGAGACATTAGATATTCAGATAGAAGTTCTCCGGACTCCAAACCGGAATTCGGATCGGCACAATAATCCTGAGCTGAACGGTCGGACTGGTAATATACTTTGTTTTGATAGTCGGTAGATTCAAGCCATTCGAGCTTTCTGTAAAGATTGTCGCGTGAGTCATCACTTCCTTTTTCTGCTTCGGAAACCAGATCGACCACCGGGTTCTCTATCGAAAGATTTTCGATATATGCTTCTAATTCAGCTGCATTCATCTGAAGAATCCCCATAGACTGAAACATTTGGGCATTTAAAGTCTGCTGCTGAACATTTTCGACACGTAAATCCATTTTAACCTCCGATATATGATTAAGCTCAGATCAAAGAGCTTATTGATGTCACTGTTATTTTATATAAAAAATCAAAAAAATACAATGAAAACACGGCATATAATGCGGCTTTTTTATAAAAATGGCATAGGAATTGCTTCGAGAACTTTTTTGTAGGATATTTCGTAATGATAGTGTAAAATATGAATTAACGCAGGAAATGAAAGGAGGCTTTGCAGTGGATATATTGGCATATTTAAGAGAACTGAATTTTGCATCGCTGCTTTTGCGGCTTCTTCTTGCGATGCTTTGCGGAGGGATACTTGGTGCAGACAGGATAAGGAAGCATCGTCCCGCAGGGTTTCGTACCTATATAATAGTAAGTATGGGTGCGGCACTTACGATGCTGCTAAGTCAGTATCTTTTTCAGATGACATCAGGGACATGGGCGGATATTGCGAAGAGCGTAGGGATCAGGACGGATGTTTCAAGGCTCGGAGCCCAGGTCATAAACGGAATAGGCTTTCTCGGTGCGGGAACGATAATGATAACCGGCAGGAAGCATGTAAAGGGAATAACAACAGCAGCGGGACTGTTTGCCGCAGCATGCATCGGTCTTGCGATAGGAGCGGGCTTTTATGAATGTGCTCTTTTAGCTTTCCCGATGATCATCATATCAATGGGGGTGCTTCCGCAGGTCGATATTGCAATAAGAGAAAGATCGAGAAATATGGATGTTTATATAGAGATAGACAGCCTTGATAACTTAGGTGAGCTCCTTGCAACGATAAAAGGCGAGGTTGCCGGAATAAATGATGTGGATATTGAACGAAATGAAAAGTATAATCCGATAAACCCTGCGGCCGTATTATCGCTCAGGCTTAATAAGAGGCAGCCGCATACGCAGGTGCTTTCGGTGCTGGCTGCACAGGATTATGTTTTTTATGTTGAAGAGATATAACGGGAGGAGTGAGGGAAATGCTGTCTGTATTCGACGGACTCAGAGGAGTTACAATGCTTTCGGTTTTCGCAAAGCTCCTTATCGCGTTGTTGTGCGGAGGAGCCATAGGACTCGAAAGGTCTTATAAAAGAAGACCTGCCGGCTTCAGGACGCATATACTTGTATGCCTTGCGGCTTCCGTTACCATGCTTACGAGTGAGTATCTTTATATCGTCATGAATTACTATACCGACATGGCAAGACTTGGAGCACAGGTCATAGCAGGTATGGGATTTATCGGAGCCGGAACCATCATCGTAACAAGAAGGAGCAGGGTTAAGGGACTTACCACGGCAGCGGGATTGTGGGGAGCAGCCATAGTGGGACTTGCCATAGGGGCGGGTTTTATTGAAGGAGGTATACTTGCGACTCTTTTGATAATAGTTGCGGAGGTTCTGTTTTCGGGAGTTGAGGATTGGATGATGCATTCTGCACCTGAAATAAATCTGTATGTTGAATATACGGATAAGGCTTGCCTTGAGGAAATGTTAAGGCTTATAAGGGATAAAAACATAGCGATATTAAATCTTCAGATAACAAGGTCCTTCGGAAGTGAAAAACATTATGCATGTGCTATTTTCTCCCTGAGATTAAACAGACGTCATCGTGCCGAAGAGGTGATAGCGGATCTGTCCGCAATAAAGAATGTAAACATGGTATATGAATTGTAAGATGCATATATAGAACGTCTAAAAACTCATATGTATAGTTGACTAATCAGTTTTAAGCGTTATAATCAAAAAGGATAAAAAAACAGGAGGTGAATTTCATGGACAGTTGCGACAGTACCGGTCGAAGTTGCCGATGCGGAAGTGAAAAAGGAATCAAAGAGCAGTTGTCTGTGATGCACCGATAACTGCTTCATCATAAACCTTTTTTTACACCGCTCGAAAACCGTAATGAAAATGCCGGGAAACGCATATTCTGGGTTTCAGAGCGGCTTTTATTTTTTAAAAGTCGTAATGAGCCTTATCAAAAATTATTTGAATGAGGAGGCAATACGGTGGAAAAGGAAATTTTAAAAGAACCGAATTATGTGGAGGAGCTGCTCTCCATAATAAGGAGTGAACTCTCTAATGAAGAGATAAAAGACAGGATATCCGATTATCATGAAAATGATATTGCGGATGCATGGCAGCAGCTTACTCCGGAGGAAAGAAAAAGACTATATACAATATTAGGACCGGAGCATGTATCGGAGATCTTCACATATATTGAGGATGTAGAGGATTATCTTAGGGAGCTCGAGCTTGAAAGAGCTGCAGAGGTCATTTCCCACATGGACTCTGACGATGCTGTTGATGTTCTTGAGGAGATGGATGAAGAGACTCAGGAAAAGCTCGTCAATATGATGGATGATGAGTCCAGCAGGGACATCCAGCTTATCCAGTCCTATGAGGATGATGAGATCGGAAGCAAGATAACTACAAACTATGTAGTTATCAAATATAACGTGACGATCAGACAGGCCATGCGTGAGCTTGTAAGGCAGGCAGGAGAAAACGATAATATCTCTACGATATATGTCGTTGATGATGACGATAAGTTCTACGGAGCTCTTGACCTTAAGGATCTCATAATTGCAAGGGATTATCAGAAATTTGAGGATCTTGTTACAACATCCTATCCTTATGTAATGGATCACGAAAAGATCAGTGACTGTATCGAAAGGATAAAGGATTACGCCGAAGATTCCATCCCTGTTCTTTCTGAGGACATGCACATCGTGGGAATCATAACGGCTCAGGATATCGTCGAGGTAGTAGACGATGAGATGGGTGACGATTATGCAAAGCTGGCAGGTCTTACCGCAGAGGAGGACCTCAACGAGACGAACAGACAGAGTATGAAAAAACGTCTGCCGTGGCTTATAATACTGCTCTTTCTCGGAATGGCAGTTTCGTCGGTCATCGGAATGTTTGATTCGATCGTGGCGGTGATCCCGGTTATCATATGCTTCCAGTCGCTTATACTTGATATGTCGGGTAATGTCGGAACACAGTCGCTTGCCGTTACGATAAGGGTGCTTATAGATGAGAACCTTACAGGTGCGAAAAAGAGACATCTTGTATTTAAAGAAATGAGAGTCGGATTTTTAAACGGACTTATATTAGGTGTTATAGCCTTCGGATTTGTCGGTATCTACACTATGGTCCTTAAACAGTATCCGGCAAGTCATGCCTTTATAATATCGGGCTGTGTTGCAATAGCGCTTATAGTGGCAATGACGATATCGAGCATGGTAGGAACAGTCATACCGATGTTATTCCATTCGATAAAGGTGGATCCTGCAGTGGCTTCGGGACCGCTCATCACTACGGTAAACGATTTTGTTGCGGTCGTAACCTACTATGGTCTTGCATGGCTGCTGCTGATAGATGTACTGCATATGTATTAAATACGGATAAATAAAAAGAAGCATACTTCCAAAAGGGATAGTTCCCTAAAGGAAATATGCTTCTTATTTTAACTGTCTGCTTATGTTTGGCTTTAGTGTGTGTTGTGTGCGCTTACATGCTTCATCCGTGTTATCTCGACCGCTTTGGCATGATAATTTTCTATATATGACAGCATATCTCTGCGGTCATCAAAGAATCTGTATATCTCATGGCAGCTTTCGGTCATAAATTTCTGGGCTATGGCCTTTTCAAGTGCGAGGTTTATCTCGTCGTAATATCCGTTGATGTTGTAAACGACGATGGCTTTATTGTGTCTTCCGAGCTGCTTAAGTGTGAGTATCTCAAAGAACTCATCAAATGTGCCTATGCCGCCAGGCATGATTATGAATGCATCCGATCTGTTTTCGAGGGTCTGCTTGCGCTCCCGCATATCATCGGTCTTTATGAGCTCCGTGCAGTGATCGAACAGATTGCCTCCGAGATCTAAAAAGGAAGGGACGATACCGACGATATTTCCGTGGTGCTTTGCCGCACCCCTTGCCGCAGCCCCCATAACTCCTTCGCCGCCGGCACCGTATATAAGGGTATGGCCGCCAAGGGCAATATCCTCTCCGAGTGCCTCGGATTCATCTAAAAATGCTTTGTCTATAAGGTCGCTCGATGAGCCGTAAATACAGATATTCATGGTATTCCTCTTGTTTGAAATTTCTAAATGATAATACTGAAAAACAATCTATAATATGCTTTGATCAAATTAAGATATCGCACGGGAAAAGCAAGGCTCGTGCCATTAAAATATAGCATACGCCGCAAGCCTTAGCAAACAGTATATTTTACTTGATAAATTAAATTCAGCGTGCTATAATTTCGAAATGATTGCGATGGGGAAAGTCTGTCCGATTTTACAGGTTTAATATACATTGCGAAAGATTGAATTACGTAAAGGTTAAAAATACAAGGAGGACGAAGTTATAATGAGCGTTCAGGTAGAAAATTTAGAGAAGAGCACAGCAAAGCTTACAGTTGAGGTTCCGGCTGAGGAGCTTGACAAGGCAATCCAGCAGGCATATATGAAGCAGAAAAAGAATTTTTCCATGCCGGGATTCAGAAAGGGAAAAGTTCCGAAACAGCTCATCGAGAAGATGTACGGACCGGAGGTGTTCTACGAGGATGCTGCAAACTTCCTTCTTCAGGCAAATTATCCGGAAGCAGCAAAGGAAAGCGAGCTTAAGATCATTACCCGTCCGGTTATAGACGTAACACAGATAGAAAAAGGAAAAGAGTTTATCTTTACAGCTGAGGTCGGAGTTTATCCTGAGGTTGAGCTCGGACAGTACAAAGGCGTTGAGATCCCGATCCAGAACACAGAGGTGACAGAGGCTGATATCGAGGCAGAGCTTAAGGCAGAGCAGGAAAAGAACAGCAGAACAGTTACGGTTGATGACAGACCGGCACAGATGGGTGATACGGTTGTTATAGACTTCCTCGGAGAGATCGACGGAGTTCCGTTCGAGGGCGGAGAAGGCAAGGATCACAGCCTTGAGCTTGGTTCAGGACAGTTTATCCCGGGATTCGAGGAGCAGCTTGTCGGAACAAAGGCAGATGAGGAAAAAGATGTAGTAGTTAAATTCCCTGAAGAGTATCATGCAGAAGACCTCAAGGGAAAAGAGGCTGTATTCCATTGTACAGTACATCGTATAGAGAAGAAGGAGCTTCCGGAGCTTGATGATGATTTTGCTCAGGATGTTTCAGAGTTCGACACTCTCGACGAGTATAAGGAAGACCTTAAAAAGTCTATCGCAGAGCGTAAAGAAAAACAGGCTAAGGAAGCAAGGATCAACCTTGCTCTCGAGAAGGCTGCGGATAATGCAAAGATGGAGCTTTCGGATATCCTTGTTGACGAGCAGGTTGACAACATGTTCGAGAACATGGCAAACAGATTCAAAGCTCAGGGAATGGATATGCAGCAGTATCTCATGATCATGGGACAGACCGAAGAGCAGGCTAAAGAGCCGATGAGACCGCAGGCACTTCGTCAGCTTCGCACACAGTTTGTACTTGACAAGATCGCAGAGGTAGAGAATCTTGAAGCTACAGACGAGAAGGTTGAAGAGAAGCTTGCTGAGATGGCTAAAGCATACAACATGGAGCTTGATAAGCTCAAAGAGATCTTCTCTGACGATTACATGGAGCAGTTCAAGAGCGAGATGAAGTCAGAACTTGCTGCCGAGCTCGTAGGTGAGAACGCAGTTGAGACGGAGGCAGCTACAAAGGCAGCTGAGGAAGCTTTAAAAGAGAACATCGAAGAAGTAGCAAAGGAAACTGTAGAGACAGTTAAAGAAGAGGCTGAAAAAGAAGCCGAATAATTGCTTTATCAAAGGAGACGATACATAGATATGAGTCTTGTGCCATATGTTATAGAACAGACAGGAAGCGGTGAAAGAAGCTACGATATCTATTCAAGGCTTTTAAAGGACAGAATTATATTTTTGGGCGAAGAGGTAAATGATGTTACGGCATCTCTTATCGTTGCTCAGCTGCTCTTTCTTGAAGCAGAGGACCCCAACAAGGATATACATCTGTACATAAACAGCCCGGGAGGATCTGTTACTGCAGGAATGGCTATCTATGATACAATGCAGTATATTAAATGTGATGTTTCTACGATCTGTATCGGAATGGCAGCAAGTATGGGTGCATTCCTTCTTGCCGGAGGAGCCAAAGGAAAGAGAATGGCACTTCCTAATGCAGAGATAATGATCCATCAGCCATCCGGCGGAGCAAGAGGACAGGCAACAGAGATCAAGATCGTAGCTGAGCAGATCTTGAGGATCCGTAAAAAACTTAATGAGATCATTGCTCAGAACACGGGACAGCCGCTTGAACGTGTAGAAGTTGATACGGAAAGAGACAATTACATGACAGCTGATGAGGCAAAGGATTACGGCCTTATCGATTCGGTCATCACAAAAAGATGAGTTTACAGGGGTGTTTCAAATAGGGTTTTGATACTTTAGTTTGATTCATCCCTTTCCGTATTTTATACAAGAGGCAAATATACATGGAATGGAGACAACAATGAGTGGTAAAGGAGTACCGGTAGCAAGATGCTCTTTCTGCGGAAAAGCAGAGGGACAGGTAGCAAAAATGATAGCAGGTCCGTCAGGACTTTTTATATGCAATGAATGCGTTGATCTTTGCAAGGAGATAATCGACGAGGAAGATATCTATGATGACGAGCCTTCAGGCGACATGGATATAAAGCTCATGAAACCAAAGGAGATAAAGGCGGTTCTTGATGAGTATGTCATAGGACAGGAGGATGCAAAAAAGGTCCTTGCGGTTTCTGTATACAATCATTACAAGAGAGTCCTCAGTACACAGAATTCGGATGTTGAGCTTCAGAAGAGCAACATCCTTATGCTTGGCCCTACGGGCTCGGGAAAAACGCTTCTTGCACAGACACTTGCAAGGATATTAAATGTACCGTTTGCGATAACGGATGCAACAAATCTTACAGAGGCAGGCTATGTCGGTGAAGACGTGGAAAACATCTTGTTGAGACTTATACAGGCTGCCGACTATGATGTTGAAAAGGCAAAATACGGTATCATCTATATAGATGAGATCGATAAGATAACGAGAAAATCAGAGAATACATCCATTACGAGGGATGTTTCGGGCGAAGGTGTACAGCAGGCTCTTTTGAAGATAATAGAGGGTACTGTTGCAAATGTTCCGCCAAAGGGTGGAAGAAAGCATCCTCAGCAGGAATATATCCAGATAGACACTTCAAATATCCTTTTCATATGCGGAGGAGCATTTGAGGGTCTTGAAAAGATAATAATGAAGAGAAAAGACACCAAATCTATGGGCTTCAATGCAGATCTTGGCCATGTGGATCGCAATGACGTGGGCTCTATCCTTAAAGAGGTAATGCCTGAGGATTTTATCAAGTTCGGACTCATACCGGAGTTTATAGGACGTGTTCCGGTAGTTGTAAGCCTTGATGCGGTCGATGAGGATGCGATGATAAAGATACTTACGGAGCCGAAGAACAGTCTTGTAAAGCAGTACAAGAAGCTTTTCGAGCTTGACGGAGTAACCCTTAAATTCAGTAAGGATGCCCTAAGAGAAGTGGCAAAGGCTGCGGTTAAGAGAAAGACAGGAGCCAGAGGCTTAAGGGCGATCATGGAAAAGACCATGATGGATGTTATGTATGAGACACCGTCGGATGACAAGATAAAGGTCTGCGAGATAACAAAGGAGGCCGTTGACGGTACCGAACCTCCTCATATAACCCGAAAGGAAGAAGACGACAAGGAACAGTCGGAGTCGGTAAAGAAGGCGGCTAACGACTAAAAGCTGACAGGAGACATATGAGCGATATAATAATGAGAATGCCGGCAGTAGCACTCAGAGGAACACTTGTAATGCCGGATATGATAATGCATTTTGACATAAGCAGAAGCCGTTCGATCAAAGCTGTCGAAAAGGCAATGCTTCTTGATCAGAAGATATTTCTCGTAGCACAAAAGGACATAAATGTAGAAGAACCGGGAATGGACGATGTATACAGCATCGGAACGATCGGAACGATAAAGCAGGTCATAAAGCTTCCGAATAACCTGATAAGGGTACTTGTTTCCGGGATAACAAGAGCGCAGCTTTCCGATTTTACGATGACAGAACCGTTTCTTGAGGCGGATATAATACCGTTTTATGATGATGAGATTGAATTTTCATCGGATGAAGAAAAAGAGGCGATGCTGCGTACGCTTAAGGAGCTTTTTGTCGATTACTGCAATGCAGGGATTAAGGTAAGCAAGGAGCTTATAAACCAGATCCTCGAAATAGAGGATATAAAGCACCTTGTCGATCAGATAATAGTTCAGATATCCTACGAGCTCGAGCAGGGACAGGAGCTTCTCGAGGCAGTCGATCTTCGAAAGAGATACAATACACTCTGCAAGCTTCTTGCAAAGGAAGTTGATATCTGCGAGATAAGAAAAGAGCTTCAAGAGAAGATAAAAGAGAGCCTTGATAAGAACCAGAGAGAATATATCTTAAGAGAACAGATCAAGATAATACGTGAAGAATTAGG
>OQVT01000712.1_pt1 | contig 19600 bp, 16 predicted proteins | sample 1691561 | NCBI WGS metagenome assembly OQVT01 (sample SAMN03418260, study PRJEB22391) | human gut metagenome | biome: human-gut; feature: organic feature; material: feces | host: Homo sapiens | place: Tanzania | collected 2013-01 | reverse complement strand
CGGCGTTGCCGCCAACGGCCAGGCATGCAGCGAAGCAGATCAGCGGACGATGGCGCTTGCCACCGTTCTGGCTGTAGCGACGCAGCGGATCGTACAGGTACTTGTCCATATCGGGATGCGAACCGCGCGGAATGAATGCGTTGATAAGCTCGCCGACCTGGTCGGCGTAGGACGCAAGATACTCTTCGAACGAACCAGGTTTGCCGCCCTGGGCGAGGATTTCATTGATGCTAGGCATGGATTTCTCTGTCCCCTGCTTCACGATAGTGCTTAACAAACGAGGCGACGTCTAAACGCCACCCGCGTGCGCCTTCCCCCAAAAAGCACGTGCCGACAAACGTCGACTGCGCGTTCTTGGACTGGTAGGAGCGGTGGGACTCGAACCCACAAGCCTTGCGGCGGCGGATTTTAAGTCCGCTGTGTATGCCGTTCCACCACATTCGCATTTTTATGGTACGAAAAAATAATACCGCACCGTGCAGACGTTCAGCTTACCGCGAGCCTGTTTATTCGGTGCTTTTTAAATTATAAGCAAAACGGGAAGAATGTCAAGCATATAATGCAAACAATGCATTCGGCGGACGTGCAGGCGCAACGGAACTGATTTATTCTTCCGCCGAAAGTGCCGCCGGGATATCCCCCACACCGTTCAAAACAAGACGCGGGCGATAAGGATATTTTCTTATGTCACTGCGTGATGTTACACCGCTTAGAACAAGCACTGTATCAAGGCCGGTTTCAATTCCGGCGATCATGTCCGTGTCCATTCTGTCGCCGATCATAACGGCATCTTCGGAGTGAACGCCGAGAATGCGCAGCCCCGTCCGCATCATAAGGGGGTTGGGCTTGCCGACAAAATATGCATTTTGTCCGGTTGCCATTTCTATAGGTGCAATCATTGCACGGCAGGCAGGAATGATACCCTCCTCGGACGGTCCGGTGAGATCGCTGTTGGTTCCGATCAGTTTTGCACCCTTCATTACCAGTCGCACTGCCTTAAGTATGTTCTCATAATTGTAAGTGTTGCCCTCGCCGATAATGACATAGTCCGGATCAACATCATTCATAGTTATTCCTTCATCGTGCAGTGCCATGATAAGCCCCGCGCCGCCGATAGTGTAAACACTGCATCCCGGAGATTGGGAGCTTATAAAACGCGCTGTTGCAAGTGCGCTTGTATAAAAGTGGCTTTCGTCAACATCGAGTCCCATACGTTTCAGCTTCTGCTGAAGTTCCTTCGGGGAGCGTTCCGATGAATTTGTAAGAAAAAGAAAGTTTTTATTCTCTTTGTACAGCCAGTCGACGAATTCAGGCACGCCGGGCAGCAATTTGTTTCCGTGGTAGATAACACCGTCCATATCGCAGATGAAGCCAAGTTTGTTTTTTAAGATTTCCATATCGTTCCTCCTTACCGAAAGCATGAAAGCGGGTTTGAAAGCAATCAGCCTGTTTTTAGCGTTATTATAAGCTCGCAATGTAAAATCCGCAACAGCAGGTTTGAAAACAACCTGTAAATAATGCTGAGGAGCAAGTGGATGAACATGCGAATAATGCCGATATAAAAAGAAAAAAAGCAGACAAACAATCAACAGAAAAATTAAATATATAAATCAGAGGCGGTCCGGCTTATAAAAATGGTGGAAATTATTTCTTTCATATGATATAATTCTGCTGATGACGACCGTGCGCCGAACGGATGTTTGAAGTGTTTCGATTTATTGCCGAGAATGCGCACGGGCAAACGGAGGTTGAACTATAGATGAAATGCAGATATTGCCTTGGCACTGAAAGCAGGGTTGTCGATTCCCGCCCGACAGAGGACGGAACAGCAATACGTCGTCGCCGCGAATGCTCCAATTGCGGTAAGCGCTTCACAACTTATGAAAAAATCGAAGATATTCCGATTTCCGTTGTAAAACGTGACGGAACGCGTGAGGCGTTCAACAGTGAAAAGATCCTTGCCGGTGTTCGCAAGGCATGCGAAAAGCGCCCCGTATCGGCAGCGGAGCAAAACACACTCGTGGACGATGTTACGAGAGAGATTTTCAACACCCTGGAGCAGGAGGTTACAACCATACGCATAGGCGAAATGGTAATGAAAAGACTTAAAGATCTTGATGAAGTTGCCTATGTGCGCTTCGCATCCGTCTACCGTTCTTTCAAAGATATAAACACCTTTATGGAGGAGCTTAAAAGCCTTCTCGGGGAAAGTGAAGAGAACAAGGACGATTCGGCCGAAAATCCGAAAGCCGATTGAACAATTGAATGAATAACAGCAAAGCTGCCTTATGCCTAAACACGGCAGAGCTGAGATTTGCGTGTAAAACCATTGAAGAATACCGTGAACAATAAATACAACAACTGCAACTATAACATTATACGAAGCAACGGAACAGAACTCATTCAGTCAGATAAACTGCCGCAGGATGAAGTGTTCCATGGCTTTTCGACACGGAACGGGGGAGTGAGCCGTGAACCTTATGCATCACTCAATCTCGGATTGTCGCGCGATGAACCGAAAGAGAACATCCTGCGCAATTTTCGGATTCTCTGTGATGCGTTCGGACTCGATTTCGAAAAACTTGTGATCGTTAATCATGAGCACGGTTCAAATGTTATCCGCGTTGATTCATCGCATTGCGGGCGCGGGCTGTATCGTGAACCGCTGCCTTTTTGCGACGGATTGATAACGGACGATCCAAACGTGGTTTTGGTCACTGCGCATGCGGATTGCGGAGCCGTTTTTCTTTACGACAAGAAAAGGCGTTCGATCGGGCTCGCCCATGCAGGCTGGAAAGGCACGCTGAAGCGGGTCGGAACGGAGTTGGTGCGTTCAATGCAGACGGCGTTCGGAACGAAAGCGGAAGATTTGATTGCGGCAACTGGGCCGTGTATCTGTTTCGACTGCTTTGAAGTCGGTATCGAAATCGGACGACAGTTCACCGAGGAATTTCGCAGTGAAGAGCTTGTGAAACCGGGCAAAACGGGCAAGGCATATGTTGATATTCGCGCTGCGATTGAAATACAGCTGGAGGAATGCGGAGTCCTGCCGCAGAATATTTCCGCCATGCCGCTGTGCACATTTGAACGAAGTGACTTGTTTTATTCTTACAGGCGCGACAGAACAAAAACCGGTGCAATGGTTTCTGTGCTGAAACTTATCTGATGTTCGGACATGTTCTCCGCACAGAGCGGAACAAAACAAAAAAACATCAAAGGAAGAATTATTCGGATACCCAATGCGGGGGACAAAAATGAAACTGAACTATAAACGCGCAATTTTTGTTGGCTTTGCCTTTTTCCTGATCTGCACATTCTGGCAGGCGTACGACACGATAATCCCTAAAATACTGACGGATAAATTCGGTATGTCGCAGGCGGCTTCCGGGGTTGTTATGGCTCTGGATAATGTGCTTGCAATTTTTCTGCTGCCGCTGTTCGGTGCGATTTCAGATAAAACAAATACAAAACTCGGCAGGCGGACTCCGTTCATAATTGCCGGAACGCTTGCCGCCGCAATCGCATTCGTCGGCTTATCTTTTGTTGATAATGCGCAGGCAAGGGCCCTTAACGGTGTTGAAAGGTTCGAAACAGCCGTTTACGGCACCATTGCTGATGCTGATGCACAAAATGATGATATTAAAGGCATTTTTGATAATGCTGTGTCAACAGTGTTCAACAATTGCCTGAACAAAAAACTGATAACACCGAACGGTGTTGAGTTTGTTGTGATGAATGAGTTCGCGATTCCCGGCGACAATGACCAAAGCGAAACGAAAAAGATGATTTCTGTGCGTGATTATCTTGCAGGAGAGGCCGAGCAGACTGCGTTAAAAGTTGCGTCCGTTGCTGTGGACAGAGACTTTTTCTGTGCAATTGAAAACTATTATTCCCCCGTGAATGTTGACAACACGGACAACAGCCTCGTTCAGCCTTCCCGATTGTATTCGGAGTTTTATGTTCCGGCAAGACAGGCATATGCCGAGGATATAAGCTCAGCGGGAGCAGTGCGGACAGGGCTGTTTATAGCGGTGCTGCTTGTTGTGTTGATTTCAATGGCCTCGTTCCGCTCGCCGGCGGTTGCGTTGATGCCGGATGTAACAATAAAACCTTTGCGCTCAAAGGCAAATGCCGTAATTAACCTTATGGGTACGGCGGGCGGCATTATCGTTCTTGCTTTGGGAATGATTTTCGGCACCGGGAGCGTGAAAAACTCAATGATGAGCTACACACCGTTCTTTGCAATTATTGCGGGCGTGATGCTTGCGGCATTGGTTTTTTTCATGATCACGGTTCGGGAGCCGAAGTTTGCGGAGGAAATGCGGCAGCAAAGTAAACGGTTGAACCTTGACGAGACAGACGAAGAAACAAGCGGGAAAAAGAGGCTTTCGAAAGGAGAAAAAACTTCACTCGTTCTGATACTTGCATCCGTTGCGCTTTGGTACATGGGGTATAATGCGGTAACATCGAAGTATTCGGTTTATGCGGGAAAAGTTTTGAATCTTGATTATAATTCGACTCTGATGATTGCAAACATCGCTGCAATTGTATCCTACATTCCGGTGGGGGCCGCAGCTTCGAAAATCGGACGCAAAAAAACTATTCTCGGCGGAGTCGTGATGCTTGCATCCGCATTCGGTGTTGCCGCATTCCTGCGTGAAGGCAGCAGTGCGCTCCTCATGAACTGTATGTTTGCGCTTGCCGGAATAGGCTGGGCAACAATAAATGTAAACAGTTTTCCGATGGTTGTTGAAATGTGCAGCGGCGGCGAAGTCGGCAAATTCACCGGATATTACTACACTGCAAGTATGGCGGCGCAGGTTCTTACGCCTTATCTGAGCGGTCTGCTTATGGACAAAATCGGAATGACATCGCTGTTCCCGTACGCAACATGCTTTGTTGCACTTGCGTTCGCGGCAATGCTGTTTGTGAAACACGGCGACAGCCGTCCGCAGGCACGCTCCGGTATTGAAGCGTTAAATTATGAGGATTGACGAATGCGCCGTTAGGCGGTGAGCGCACAGCAAAACAAACAAAAATGGAACTAATGTGTATTGAGCATTAAGGAGAAAAATGATAGATATTCATTGCCATATCCTGCCCGACGTTGACGACGGAGCCGTCGATATGACGGAATCCGTTGAAATGCTTCGCATCGCAGCGGAATGCGGAGTTACGGATATTATTGCAACGCCGCATTGCGCACCGGGCGAGTTTGATAATTATGCGGGAGAAAAACTTTTCGCTGCATTTTCGGAGCTTTGTGAAGCGCTCTCAAAGGCAGGCGCGGAAATAGGTCTGCACCTCGGCACGGAGGTGTTTGCCTGCCCGGAAACGCTGAAACTGACAGACAGCGGAAAACTGCTGACGCTTGCTGATTCTGATTTCATGCTTGTGGAGTTCGGTGTGTAATCATTAATTACGTTATATCCGTCATAAGATGGGGAATAATCCTCTACCTTTTCCTCTCTTACGGTATAAGTGATTTCTTCACCGTCTGCATATTTCGGGAGGTTCTCCCACTTATAGTTCCATCCGTCGGCTGCGGTTACCGTCTTGGTCTCTTTGTCTTTTCCGTTTGCAACCAGTGTAATCTTGATTTTATCCGGGCGGAATCCTTCTGCATCGTTGTTATCGTTCCACGTCTTTGTTCCTTCAACGGTCACATACTCAGGAGTATGCGTGTTGGTAATATCATATCCTTTAACAGTTGTTTCATAATGTGCAACTGCTTCTTCTGTTATGGTGTAAACAACTTCCTTACCATCTGCATACTTTGGAAGATTCTTCCATTCATAGCTCCAGTTTTCCTTTGCGGACACTGTCTTGGTATCTTTCAATGTTCCGTTTGCAAAAAGATTTACCTTAATGCTGTCCGGACGGAATCCTTCAGAATCATCGTTATCATCCCATGTTTTTGTACCGGAAACATTAACATATTCCGGAACATGCGTATTGGTAAGGTTATATCCGTTTACGGATGTGGTATAACCCGGAACCTTTACTTCCTTAATGGTGTATACTACTTCTTTACCGTTTTCATATTTCGGAAGATCTGTAAAGCTGTAGTTCCAATTATTTGTTGCTCTAATTTCCTGACTTGCAAATTCTTTTCCATCTTTAAGAAGTTTTACTGTAATTGTTTCCGGACGGAATCCTTCAGAATCGTTATTATCGTTCCATGTCTTTACTCCGGCAACAGAAACAACTTCCGGTGTACGGCTATTTGTTACCGTAAATCCATTTGTTGCATCTCCGGTAACGCTGACTGTATAGCGCTCAGATGGATTTACCTCACTAACTTTATAATTGATTTCCTTCTTATGGTTCGTCTTTGGCAGATTCTTCCAGGAACCACTCCAATTATTTGAAGCATCCAAAGTAAGCAAATCGCCTACCTGTTCGCCATCTGCACTCAACCGTACCTGAATGGAATCTGGGCGGAATCCTTCCTTATTATCACTGTCTGACCATACCTTGGTTACAGAAATATCAATTCTTTCAACGTTATCATAAATATTTTCAAAGATATAAGTGTTATCTTTATCCGTAGTAACCGCATTACTGTCTTTATTGGTTGTATAAATTACAGAGTCTACAACTGCAGTACTCTTTGTGCTGCCCTCAACGTATCTTACTCTTACGGTAACATCATAAACTGTATCGTCATAAGTAATCTTGTCAAGACTTTCTTTCTTCTCACTAATCTGATACTTATATTCTGTAATCGTATCTGCTGTTGCGTCATCCGGATATGGATATTCAATTTCGCCAAAGCCAATTGCTGCTCCTGATGTTGCAGAAATTTCTTTGGTATCTCCGGTTGTTCCGGCTGGCATAGGAGCACCGTCAATTGCCTTTAATGTAAAGGTAAAGTTCGTTCCTTCCGGCCAATCAACACTGTCGCCGTCTACATCAACAAGATTTTTCTGTACTTTAAAACCGGATACTGCCGGAAGGAAGATATGTCCGGTATATGACCACATATGTCCTTCACCCTTGGAAGTAAGGTTCTTGGCAATTACGCATCCGTTGTATGTTCCACCTGCAATATCTACATCAGAATCAGGTGCGATAATGTGTCCCACATGAGTGTCTGCTGGCAAGGAAACCTTGGATGCTGATGGGAACAACCATGTAATACTTGTTCCAGGACCATTTTCTTTTCCATCGACAGCTTTTCCATTTACAAGTGTTGTCGGGAATGTAACATCCCCACCATCTGTTATTTTAACAACGGTATCATTTCCATCGGATACGTTATCCATAATAACATCAATCTGAATCAAATCATTGACACCATCAAGTTCAAAAGTGTTTCCGCCATGAACTCTCAGAATCTTCTTTCCGCTCCAGCCTTCTACCACTTCATAGGTATCCGTCTTCTTCATTTCACTGATATCCTGTGCAGTAATCTTTACAGCACATTTAATGCTTCCAGCTTCGCTCTTAATGGAGTTGTATGCTGCTTCAAAATCTACATAATCATCCGTAAAGATAATGTTGCTGAGTGTTCCGCCATAGTTTGGTCCTACCTGCGCATTTTTAAATGCGTCATAGTTGACAGTACCCAGGTACAATACCAAATCAGTAACGTTTGTTGCACTGTTGTTTGCGAAAGCTCCTGATGCAGTACCTTTAATATAGGAAGGTGCTCCCTGTGGTGCATCGCCACCGGTAGAAGCTCCACCGAACGCGTTAATCGTAGCATTTCCTTCAACAATAACTGCTCCAACCGTATGAATCGTATCGGTATTTCCAAATACAAAGTAGTTGTAGTTATTCAAAATATTATTCAAAGAATAATCCGTCATTTTAGGATTTTCGTTGATTTCTCCACCAACCACTGCAATTACGGAGAAATTGCTCAGGCAGAAATCTGCCTGGTCAGTGCTTCCACTCAGGGAAACAGAATCTGCAACCACTTCTACATTAACATCACTTGCTGCAATGTTTGTTGCTTCTGCTGTTGAAGAAACTTCTTCCTTTGCAGATTCCTGAAGAGGAAGGTGTACAACGGTTACTTCCTCAGCCTTTTCAACCTGCAGGTCTTCAGACAGCTGGCTCTTCTTGAACACGAAGGAAATGCTTACCATACCTTCGGTCGGCTGATATTCTACAAGATTTCCCTCATCGACATTTCCTTCTTCATCCATAGCAGGTGCCATGAACGCGATGTCATAAAGAAGGGTGTTCTTTTCGGTAAAAGCTTTGCCCTCTTCCGGAAGGTTTTCTTTTTCATCTACAATCTTATCTGCATTCTTATTCAATGCATCCATATATGCATTGTAATTGTAATCACCGCTCTGAGGTGTTACAGGTGTTACCACAAATTCGGAATCATCCGGAACTGCTCCTGCATGCTGCAGGGTTGCCGTAACAAGAACCTGGTCATCCTCATAAGTAAATACAGATTTCTTTCCATCGGTATACTCAAGAAGAATTGTAGTATCTTCTTTAATTTTTACCCATGTAGTACCATCTGTGGTATAAGAATAAATATATTCTTTTTCATCAGCGTCTTTTGTTGCTTTTGTAGCTTCTCTCTTTAATGCGGTAATAATTTCTTTGTCAACGGTCGCCTTAACGTAGCTATACTTTGTTACTTTAAAGACGCCCTTGCGAACCTGAACCTTATCAACCGGTGGATTCTCTACATCATCCAACGTAAGTTCTTCGTTCTCGCCAAAGATATCATTCATATCCATATTGGTGTATTTATCATCAATCGGATCACCAAATGTATCAATAATAGATGCATCTACTTTAACTGCTACTGCATCTTCTTCATAGCAGAATGTAATTACTGCATCTTCTTCAATTGCAACGCTTTCGCCTTCTTCTGTTTCGTAGGCATAAGTAAATACATCTTCGTTTTCTTCATCAGCAGTCTTGGTAAGTTTTGTAATAACAACATCATCCATTTTTGCTTCTGTATAAACGTAGCCTTCTACTTCAAGTGGTGCATTTTCGATATCATTTAATACAAGCTCGCTCTCAAATTCAGGGAGCTGTGCATCTTCATATCCTTCAATTGCAAGACCTTCTTCATCTACAACTGCAAGTGTAATTTCAACACTCTTCTGGTCTGCTTCATAAGTAAATGTAACTACGGTGTCTTCTGTTAATTCGACCTTTTCACCGTCGCCATTGATGTAAGAGTAAACGGTTGTATCCGTTGCTTCTTCATCTGTTTCATCTGCTGCTACAACTTCCTTTTCGATGGATTTTGCAATATTTTCATCTATTTTTGCTCCCGCAAATGTATAATTATCGATAATATAGGGTGCTTCTGTTAAATCAAGGGATTCATCAAAGGTCAATGTTTCTTTGTCATAACCTTCAATTTCGTTGCCTTCTTCATCTACATAAACAGCTTCAATTTTGATTTCAGTTGTTTCGTCTTCGTTTGCCGCATCTTCTGCAGTGTATTCAAACACAACTGTATCAACTTCTTCCAGAAGTTCTTCTGTCATCTCTTCGCCATCTTCTGTTGTGACTTTTTTGTCAAATACATAGCCTTCGATTTCAGGAGCTTCTTTCAAAAGTGCTTCCAGACTGTCTACGGTCAGTTCTAAACTTTCTGTACCTTCAATTACCTTTCCGTCTGCCTGGCAGATTGCTGTGAGTTCAAACTCTGTTTTCTCCTCCGGAGTCGGGGTTGGAGTAGCAGTAGGTTCTTCGCTCTTTTTGCCCTTGCAGTTTGCTTCTAAATAGGAAGTAATTCCTTCTTCTGAACTTTCGTTTAACGCTTCAACGCAAACAAGACATTCCTCATTGCAGCTATCAGCAGTACATGCTGTTTCGCAAATGCAGGATGTCTCTCCCTGTTCTTCCTCTTGAATTTCTTCCGGTGTATTTGCTGTAGGTTCCGCATTTGCATCTGCTTCTTCTACAACCGGTTCCTCTGTCGGGGTTTCCTCAACAGCTTCCTGCTGTGGTTCCTCTGCAGCGTTTTCTTCATATGATTGTTCCTGTGTTTCCTCAACCACGTCCTCTACAACCGGTGTCTGCTCATTATCTGCCGCCATGCTGTCGGCTTCTTCGGCTGTCATTTCTGCCAACACCTTAGGTTCATCGCTGCTGAGTTCGTCTGCATAGGAAACAAACACATTTGTCGCCACGATAACTTCGACCAAGATGATAGCAAACATTCTCTTCATCCGTCTTGAAATTTTACCCATAATATCCTCCCTTTTATAACACTTGTTAGCACCTAATATTATCGTAATAATTCGTTACAGAACCATAGAGACCTTATAAAAGCATAAAGTCTCACGTACATACATTATATCGGATTGTGACTCTGTTGTCATTATCTTTTTAGGCATTTTTTGAATATTTTTGCCTCATTTTATTTCCAGAATTGCTTGAAAATTCAGTCTTTTTTGACAATCTAGGTATAATTTCCTATATAATAATATGCTACTCTTATATATAATACTATCATATATACCCTTTTTTCGCAATTAAGGGTGTTTTTTTAAAACGTTTTTCATATGATTGCACAAAGCAACCCCCGTGATTAATATATTTTTTCAAAAAAATAACAAAGCCGCCACTTGCTGTATGTACAGTAAGTAACGGCTTTTGTATTTTTCATAAATTCAGACTCAAAATTAGTCCTGAACGTAAGGCATCAATGCAACGTGACGTGCTCTCTTAATTGCAACGGTAAGAGCTCTCTGATGCTTTGCACAGTTTCCTGTAATACGTCTGGGAAGGATTTTTCCTCTCTCAGATACATATCTTTTTAATTTATTTACATCTTTGTAATCAATTACATTGTCCTTGCCACAGAATACGCAAACTTTTTTTCTTCTACGGATTCCGCCTTTTTTTCTCATCGGAGAATCGGACTTCTCTGCTTTATTATATGCCATAGTGGTTAACCTCCTATCTTAGTAAAAAACTTAGTTGAAAGGTAATTCCTCATCAATTCCATCCGGAATATTCATGAAGCCATCACCTGCATCCTGCACTGCAGGAGCACTGTTTCCGCCTGTAAAGCCCCCGTCACCTGCGGAAGAATTGTTCTTGCTTTCAGCAAATTCCTGTTCTTCAACGACAACATCTGTTGTATAAACGCGAACACCGTCTTTATTGGTATAGCTTCCGGTCTGAATACGTCCGGTAGCCAGAATCTTGGTTCCCTTGCGAAGATACTTCTCTGCAAACTCACCATTACGTCCAAAAGCGACACAGTTAATAAAATCTGCGCTCTGGTCATCATTGTTACGGTTAAATCTACGGTCTACAGCCAATGTATATCTGGCAATTGCTGTTGCATTCTCACCCTGGGAATATCTTACTTCAGGGTCTCTTGTTAAACGTCCCATAAGTATTACTTTATTCATACCTGCCTCTGCTTTCCGGCATTAAGCGTTTGTTTCTCTTATGCCTCGTCCTGTCTTACGCATAAAAATCTGATAACATTGTCCATAATGCGAACACGGTTTTCGATTTCGATAGGAGCTGTGCTTTCAGCGTCAAACTGAATGAAGTAGTAGTAAGCTTCTTTCATCTTCTGAACTTCATAAGCCAGTCTCTTCTTGCCCCAGTCGTCAACATTTGTAATCGTACCACCAAATCTTTCGATTAAGGCTTTGCACTTGTCAACTACTGCTGCTCTTTCGTCATCTTCGATTTTCGCACTAACAACAACGGCTAATTCATACTTGTTCATGCTAGTTACCTCCTTTTGGTCTCTGGCCCCCGTCCTAATAACAGGAGCAAGGAATTTTGTATGCGGTTTGCATACCACGGAAATCTATAATACCACGGATTTCCATTCATTTCAAGAGTTTTTTGCTTTTTAATTTTTATTGCCCCCCGTAACTTAATTATGGTATAAATAAATTGTGTAAAACAACTATGTACAAAGGAGAATTTTATGAAATTTCAAAAAAGCAGTTTTTCTGCAAAATATTTATATCATTATACCACTCGCGAACGTGCCCGGCAAATATTAGAAGAGCACACCGTACGGTGCTTCAATGACCGTTTTACGTTTTTTACTGCTTCCCATACGGATGCCGTAAACGTCTGTCATAATGTTCTGAAAGAGGGAGCTTTATACATAGACGATAATTTATCCCTTTGTCAAAGAGCCAAAACAGATTTCCGTGATTACGTCATCCTGAGAATTCAATGTCCCACTAATGCCGAATTTTATCATCTTACATTAGAGCATCCACAGGACACCTTCTGCGCTTATGATTATTCCCTTATGCATAAAGGAGATTTACATTTTAAAAAGGGAAAAATTCTCTCTTTGGATCATTCCATCTCCTCTTCCTGCAAGAAGGCAGTGAACAAGGCCGCTGTGTTCGGAGGCACATGTCTGCTTATCGGTGCTATGTGGACCTCTTCAGCATATGCTGCACGTTCGGGCTGGCTGGATTCTTCAGACAATTATGATACCTCATGGTTCAGTTCTTCTGGTTTGAGCTTTGATTTATATAATGCCAAACAACTTGCCGGACTCTCCTATCTTGTAAATCAGGGTGATCCTATGATTGGAAAGACCTTCAATATTCAAAATGACATTGACCTGAGTTCTAAAAAGTGGTGCACCATTCCATCTTCCTTCGCCGGAACAATCGAAGGTGCTCACAAAATCGTCATAACACTCGCTGAGGGTGATACCTTTGCAGCAGGAAAAGACCTGTTTACTAATATCACATTCAACTATATTACAGACGATTCTGTAGAATTTTACTGTCAGCATTCCCCTGAGCCGGTACTTATCCATGACGCAACGCCGGACTCAGATGCCCTTGGTGCAGAAAAATGTACGAACTGTGGTGAAATTTTAAAATATTATGATATTCCTGGAACTGCATGTGCTTCTTTTATGGAAAACACGGCAGACTCCATTCTGCACGCCACCACCAATAATGTCATTGCAGATACTTCGTTATGGACCTGTCTGGATAAACGCGTAACAGATGCCCTTTTGGAGCGGAGTGATGTATCACTTACGATAAACTATAAATATCAGGGCATCCGGTATACCGTAACAATTCCTGCCGGCACAAATGCTTCGGAACTTTTGGACGAAAATGGCTATTGTGGATTCCGCTATCTGGATTATCTATATCAGGGAACAACTCTGACGGAATAGAAAAAATTCCTTGTATAAAAAAAGAGCTCACAATGAGCTCTTTTTCTTTGCCTATTATTAGTTCTGAGGTCCTACGTATTGTGCATCTCCAAAACCGAGAATCATATAAAAAACTGGAGCTATAAGGAGTAATCCAATCCCAAATCCGGTTCCTTTACCGAAAGCCTTCGCCATCTTAAGTGCAAGGATGATTCCAACAACGATATTCACAAAAGGAATACACATTAACAAAAAGAACCAACCTTTTCCCCATGCAATATCAAACATACAATATGCATTGTAAATAGGGATTATGCATTTCCATCCTGCCTTCCCTGCCTTTTCAAAAACCTTCCACATTGCAACTAACGTTATAACCGCTACGATAAGGGAAATAAGCGTTGATGCTGCTGAAGCTCCTGCTGCCGCTGCATAATAATTATCCATGATATTCTCCTCCTTCATAAGTATTAATACATATGAGTTTATCATAAAGAGAATACATTATCTTGTCAAATATTATTTGGCAGAACTTCCTTCACATTCTTTTCCAGCTGTGTGCGTGCAATCATAATCTGATGCCCGCATCCAAGACACTTTAACCGAAAGTCCGCACCTGCACGTAACACCTGCCACTCTGAGCTCCCACAGGGATGCGCTTTTTTCATTTTTACAACATTACCAACCTGAATATCCATCTTCTCTTTTCCTTTATGAATTCTATTTATAATGAAGAAAAAATTTCTCCGATTGCTCCCTGCACGACCAAATCTGCCTGCTGATCTCTCGCCGTAGGTGTTTTATTGATTAAAATAAGCTTATTTCCCCGATAATAATCAATCAGTCCTGCTGCAGGATACACAACAAGTGAAGTTCCACCGATAATCAGCACATCTGCTTCACGAATATATCGAACTGATTTTTCCAGAATATCATTATCCAGTCCTTCTTCATAAAGAACTACATCTGGTTTTACTCTTCCCCCACATTCGTCACACACCGGCACTCCATCTGCATGTAGCATGTATCGGGCATCAAAAAACTTTCCACATGTTTCACAGTAATTTCGAAGGACACTGCCATGTAGCTCCAAAACCTCTTTGGAACCCGCCTTCTGGTGCAAACCATCAATATTCTGTGTTATGACTGCTTTCAGCTTTCCCTGTGCCTCCCATTCTGCCAGCTTACGATGTGCTGCATTGGGTTCTGCATCAAGACAAAGCATCTTATCTTTATAAAACCGAAAAAACTCCTCCGGATGGCGCCGATAAAATGTATGACTCAAAATAGTTTCCGGCGGATAATCATACTTCTGGTGATATAAACCGTCCACACTTCGAAAGTCCGGAATACCACTCTCTGTTGATACACCGGCACCACCGAAGAAAACAATATTGTTACTTTCATCAATGATTTGCTTTAACTGTTCTACTTCTTTCATACCATAACCTCCTGCCCCCTACGGTTATAGTATAAACATTTTGTCATTGCAAATCAATGAATTCACACTACTGCTTTACAATTTTATAATAGCTTTTTGCTGTAAAAAGATAACATCCAATATATACTACTGCAAAAAGGATTCCTACTTCCGCTGCGGATTTCCAGATAACACTCTCCTCAAACAGATTGGTAACGCTCATCAGTAATTTGACCATAAACATACCGGCAAATGTATGAAGCATTGCCACAAGCAGCGGCAGCCCAAACACAAGCAATATCTGTTGCCGGATGGTCTTTTTGGTCTCCTCATCACTCAGACCAACCTTGCGCATAATGGAAAAGCTGTTCTGATCCTCATATCCTTCTGAAATCTGTTTATAATACATAATCAGTATCAGGCACATCATAAAAATAATACCGAATATTACTCCGATAAAAATCAGGGAACCGTTCATTACTGCTAATTCTCCTCTTCCTTCAACGCCATCCTTATACGCCTCGTATCCTTTTTGCTGTCGCATCCAGTCAAGGTATTCCGTTATTAATGCTTGCTTTTCTTCCTCTGTACCGGTAACTGATAAATTATACTTTGTACTCATTTTACTGTATAAATAGTCATCGATATCCGTGACACCACACATTTTCGCAACCTCAATACCGATTTTCTCTATCGTTTGCATGTCAGGGACTACAAGAACCTTTTCATAAGAAAGATTGTTTCCGATATGTTTGGAAAAAGGACGGAACTCCTGAAGTTCCATTGCAACCTCAAACGTTAATTCTCCAATATTGATTTTTTCTTTGTTCCAATTCGGTCCGGAACTGAAAACCGCTATCTCATTTTTCCCAAGCTTATAACCTGTATGATGCATCTGATTATAATCTGCAAGTGGAACCATATAAATGGTTCTCCAACCCGAATCAGAAAGTTTGATATTTTCGCCATCCACTGTAAGAGCATCATTATATGTTCGGTATACATCAAAATGAGTCACTCCCTTTTCGTATTTTTCGCAAAGTACCTTTATTTCATTTTCAACTTCATCCTTGCTTACCCCATCTATCTGAGTACTGACCACCATATCATATGGAAAATTAAAGTTTTCAATTTTACCAAGACTTCTTCCGAGGGACAGCGTACATGTCATGGTAATAAGAATCATTGTGGCAAAAATACAGATATTGGACAGACTTGCCGCATTCTTTTTCATCCGATATAACATTCCGGAAATTGTAATAAAGCTATTTGGTCTGTAATAAATATTTTTATTATGCTTTGCAAGTCTCAAAAACATGATTGTTCCTGATGTAAAAAGTAAATACGTCCCAACACAGACTAATAAAACTGCCAGGAAAAACTCTATAAAAATTTCAGATGTTAATTGGGACAAAATAGAAATCCGGTATCCTATCACAAGTAATACAATCCCAAGAATTCCCCAAAGAACTACACATTTTGGCTCTTTTTCCCCCTTTTTGCTTCCCGACATCAGCTCAATCGGTTTCACTTTTGACACCTCTGTCAAAGAAGAAAGCAAAATGCATCCAAACAACAGTCCAAATGTAAACATGGTATTTCCAAGTGTTTTCCACTGGAATGTCAGTTCCACATTAAGCGGTAAACCGGAAAGCTTCAGGAATAACAGCAAAACCAGTTTTGCCAGCACCAATCCGCTGATTACGCCTCCCAGCAATACAATTACATACATAATCAGTGAATCAATAACCATCATCATTCCAATATGTTTCTTCTCTAATCCCAAAAGACTGTATAGCCCCAGTTCTCTTTTTCTTCTTTTCAGTAAAAAGCTGTTTGCATAGTACAGAAAGGGGAGAAGAATGATTACAAGAAGCATCAGTCCCATTTGCAGCAATGCATATGCATATATACTTTTAGGCATTTTCTCGACAATTTCGCTATCCAGAATCATTTGAAAAACAAAATAGGTAAAACAAGAAAAAATACCTGCCAGAAGGTAAGGAATATATATCGTTTTATTTTGCCAGATACTGCGAGCCGCAATCCCCGGAATTAATTTCCACTGCTTCATTCTTATGCCTCCTCGCCTGTCACTTCATTACTCTGCAATACCGTTAATGCATCGGAAATCATTTTGTACATTTCCCCATTACTCTGATTTCCACGGTAAATCTGATGGAAAACACAGCCATCTTTAATAAATAACACACGGTTTGCATGGCTTGCCGCTTTGGTACTGTGTGTAACCATCAGAATCGTCTGACCTTCATGATTAATTTCTTCCAATAAACTAAGCAATTTCTTAGCTGCTTTGGAATCCAATGCTCCGGTCGGTTCATCTGCAAGAATAATATCCGGTTTTGTTATCAATGCTCTGCATGCAGCCACACGCTGCTTTTGTCCACCGGATACTTCATATGGATACTTTTCAAGAATATTTTGAATATCCAGCTTCTTTGCTAATGGCACTAATCTGCTTTCCATCTCTTCTGTTTTTTCTCCGCCTAATACCATTGGTAAAAATATATTATCCTTCAGGGACAGGGAATCCAAAAGATTAAAATCCTGAAAAATAAATCCCAGGTGTTCCCTTCGGAAAGCGCACAAATCCTTTTGCCTGATGCTCTGAACATTTTTTCCATTCAGGATAACCTGTCCGCTTGTCGGTTTATCCAGTGAAGCAAGAATATTTAATAATGTGGTTTTTCCCGAACCGGATTCACCCATGATTGCCACATATTCTCCCTCTTCCACGGAAAAGCTGACATTCTCCAATGCCTGCACCTTCACAGAACCAAACCTGGTTGTATATACTTTTTTCAAATTTTTTACTTCTAATAATGACATTTTTGATTTTCTCCTCTGCTTCTTCATCTGTAACCCAAGTATAACGGAAAAGGGAAATGCAACACCATTCATTTGTCTTACATTTCCCTTTTCTAACCTTACATTTTTGTCACACCAGATGAAAAATCAATCAAAAAACGGCTTCCCTTCATAGGTTCCGATTCTGCCTCAATGGAATACGACAGTTTTTTCAATATCGTTTTACATAGATACAATCCAATTCCCGTTGACTTTTTGTCCATCCTGCCATTGAATCCGGTAAATCCACGTTCAAAAATACGCGGCAAATCCTCCTTTGGAATTCCAATTCCGGTATCCTCAATGACAAGATAATTTATATGCCCCGTTGTTTTAACTCTGTTCTCATCCAATCCATAAATACTGATTTTTCCCTTATGCGTATATTTTAAAGCATTGGATAGCAACTGCTCTACAACAAAGCAAAGCCACTTTTCGTCCGAAACCACTTCACATTCAAATTCGTCCAGCGAGAACTCCAGTCCACTCCGGCAAAAGAGCAGCGAATACTTTTTCAATGACTGCTTCACCACATCCCGGATATCTACCGGAACAAGGCGCATATCTGAAGACATATGATTGATACGTGCATACTGGAGTGCCATTTCAACATACTGTTCGATTTGAAAAAGTTCCTCTTCTTCCAGCTGTACATCCTCTTTATCCTGCAAAACAAGTTTTAACGCCGCAATCGGAGTCTTAATCTGATGTGTCCACATGGTATAATAGTCGGACATATCCGAAACCATATCATCATATTTTGAACGGAGTTCTCTCTTTTCATTTTCTTCGGCACTGATTATCTCCTGATACAGCGTTTCTGCGTAGGAATGGCTTTCCGGCAGTTTCTTATCCCTTTCTTCCGGAATTTTCAGGCATCGTTCCAATTCTTTGCAACGTTTCCAATAACGGCAAAAATCAATGACATACCATAGAATTGCCACAAAAATGAAAACCACAAACCCATAAAGCATATTTTGGAATGCTTCCTGATAATCATACAATCCCGACAAAAGCAATAAAATTACCATTCCAAATAATGCAAGAAACAGCACATAGCTTCGTTCCTTTAAATAATGGGTAACCATTCCCTTCCTACTCATGATGTACTTCTCCCAATTGATATCCAAGTCCCTTTTTCGTCACAATAAAATCAACCAAACCAATTTCTTCCAAAGCTTTTCGTAAACGATTTACATTTACCGTCAATGTATTTTCATCTACAAACCATTCATTATCCCAAAGACGTCGCATAATCTTTTCCCGACTGACCGGATTTCCTGCATTTTCAAAGAGAATCTGCAAAATACGAAACTCGTTCTTAGATAATTCCTTTCGCTTTCCTGCATAAAACAAGCTGAAATCCGATAAATTCAATATCACATCGTGGTACTCCAATACATTCATCTGATTCTGAAAAGAATACGTCCGCCGCAAAATCGCCTGTATTTTTGCCGCCAGAATTTCCAAATCAAACGGTTTACAGACAAAATCATCGCCACCCATATTCACTGCCATAACAACATTCATATTATCACTTGCGGATGATATAAAAATAATCGGAACCTGTGAAATCTTGCGAATCTCACCACACCAATAATAGCCATTATAAAAAGGAAGTCCTATATCCATCAGAACAAGATGTGGCTCCTCTTTTGCAAATTCACCAAATACATTCTGAAAATCCTGTATCGTGACAACCTCATATCCCCATTTCCGCAGATATTGGCTCATTTTATCCACAATCGTATTATCATCTTCAACTACCAAGATTTTGTACATGATACGAAGCTCCTCTTCCTGTGTTTCTCATACAACAAAAAATGCTTGAATACTAATATATTCAGTAATTCAAGCATTTTCTAAGAGGCGTGAGCCGGATTTGAACCGGCGATGACGGTGTTGCAGACCGGGGCCTTACCACTTGGCTATCACGCCATATTCTATAAATTGAAAATAACAGAACACAGTATATTATATGCTCTGTAAAGAAATAAATGACTCCGACGGGAATCGAACCCGTGTTACCGCCGTGAAAGGGCGATGTCTTAACCGCTTGACCACGGAGCCCTGTTAGCTCCCCGAGTAGGGCTCGAACCTACAACAACTCGGTTAACAGCCGAGTGCTCTACCATTGAGCTATCGAGGATTATTTAAAGGTTTATACCTTCAAAACCGATACCGAATCCAAGACTTCCTGCTTCTTA
>OQVT01000710.1_pt1 | contig 19662 bp, 2 predicted proteins | sample 1691561 | NCBI WGS metagenome assembly OQVT01 (sample SAMN03418260, study PRJEB22391) | human gut metagenome | biome: human-gut; feature: organic feature; material: feces | host: Homo sapiens | place: Tanzania | collected 2013-01 | reverse complement strand
GACACTTGGTATCATTGGAATTGCTGTCGCGTGAAGTCATAAAGGCAGCAAAGCGTGCGCAGTTCTCTACTGCTCTATTGTATTCGTCAAGTCTTTCTCCCAACAAAGTCCAAGCCTTTCTAATTGGAATCTTACCATTATACTTCTTCAACTCACGCTTGATGTCATTCTTGCGCTGCTCGATGTCGCGTATGTTGGCATAGCCAGTCTCACCACCATTCATCATGAATAGGTGAAACATCTTCTCCGTTTCATCGTTCATATCAAGAGTACCATTGCGCATCTTGGCAAGAAGTATCTTCATCTTGGCAGGGTTTACCTTTGCAAAGTTCTTATGGAAACGCAAAGCATAATTCGGGCTTTCCTTTACCCATACCATTGTATTAGCATAAATCATGTCTCGAATAAAGTTCGACACAACGAAGTCTGGGTTGCGTGTGGTGTAAAATGCCGACAACTGACGATTTACGGTCTCACCTAATCGCATGATTGCACCTATTGCACCTGACACGTCATTGTCTGGGTTGGTTTGTCCATTCAACGCCTGTGCAGCCCTCGGATTACCATTGATTGTAATCAAATAGTCCTTACCATTTCTCTTCACCAACACTTGGTGCTGCTTTAGATCTCTACTTTCCACAACTCTGTATGGAATTTCAGGATGATCCTTCTGCTTCTTAAAATGGTCGGGGTCAACTTTTGCAGCATTTTCCATCGCTTCTTCAAAATCACGCATCTTACGCTCTACTTCAGCAGGACTGTCATCTTCTTCAATAGTCTCTGTACCAACAAATCCACCCGTGTTAATGGGTTGCCACTCATCTAACACATCATCATGATACAACCACAAATCACTCACACTAACCAAATCACTCGGATGGTTCAAAGCAAAGTTCAAAAACTTCTGCTTCACAAGCACATTGCGGTTACCCTGCATAATCGCACTTTCAGCCATAGCCTCCATATTAGCAAATGGGTCGTCAGCTTTACTTTTACGACCCTTTGCTGTTTTGATAGGAGCATTAAATGCACTATGCTTATCAGCCAAGTAAGCATACACCTCGTCACTTGTTTGGTCGTCAAAGCCACGCAAAGGAATATAATTCTCATACATTCCGCTGATGTCGTCGTATGTTGCTTTGTTAATGAGTCCACTTTCGTATGTCTTCTGCAATGTTGCGTTTGTTACAGCCTTAACATTGTTCCACAAAACAGGAACCCAATGGTTACTTTCGTAGTCAGATACCATTTGTTGCGCCTCTGCTTCCGCATCAAGCACATTGTTCATTCCAGTCAAAGCGGTAAGTCCGGCATAGTCGTGACTGCGGTTCTCAAAATAGAGTTCCTCCACACGATCTTGCATTCGCTGCGTTACATCTTCAAGAGCATCTATCGCATCTTGATCTAACGGATCATTGTCAGCAGCCTGCTGAGCAGCAAGCAACTCTGCAGAGAACTCCGAACGAGCATCCTTCTCAGCAGCCCTACGCGCCATAACCTGATTACGTTCCAACCCATGTTTAGCCATCATGTAATCAGTCAACTCTGCACGTTCGTCAGCAGTCTTAGCAAGTTTAGCTACTTCCTCGAGCAAAGGTTTAAACAAAGTTTGCGCAAAGGCAGAACACTCAGCCTGATTAACAGAAGATAGGCGATTCTCGCCAAGGTAAGCATTCTCATATCCTGCCACGTCTTCTATATAAACATCTTCATCCTCAGCCTTCAGTATCGCGTCCATGGCTTCCTTCAACCCAAGCATACTATCTTGCACTGCTTCTTGCGTTTGGAACATTCCACGGCTCACACGCTGCTCATAAATGTCACGCGCCATCGCCTTCTCATACTCCTCACTGTCACCATCGCGGAACATAATGCCACCATCGAGGTCTGTTTCTGGACTATGATTGTCCTTTGCAAGCCCGGTTTTGTCGCGATACTCGCCAGTGTCAAGCAATTCTGAAATACTTTCAGCAATGGCACTCAAAGTTCCTGCTGGTGCTTTGCGTATATCTTCCTTGAAGTAAACATACTCATCAACTACTTTCCCCTTTGCTGGTTCAAATCTATTGGGAGTATGTTTTCGCTTTATCACAATGCTCTCAACACGTTCTCCGTCTTTAACATTATGTGCTCTCGCATTATGGTTGCTTACTCGCATTACAAAAGAGTCTCCATTTGGCAATTCGAATGCCCTGTATGCACTGCTTCCATTACCTATCAAGCCCATTGCATCCTTTAATGCTGTAAGAAAACCTTTCGTGTCTGTAACTTTTTTATATGTTTCTGCTACATTAGCAAGAGCTTCTTTGGCTTTTTCACGGTTTTGCAGTACCTTTGCATCATGTTCGGAGTCAGTAGGCTTTAAGTGCTTAAGTGCTGCCTTACTTGACCGAACATTGTGCCCAGCATTGGAAGGAAGTTGAAAAGCGTTAAGTCGCGCCTCGCCATGTTGGGCACTTTTTTTATACCCATCACTGAACTTAGTATCACCGAAACCTGTCTTTCTGCGCATCACCTCAGTGTCAGCAGCATCGAACACAGTAGGCTTACCACCATTCTTCTTACGCTTGTATGCCTCATGCAGAACAAACGCCCAGTCCTTATCACTCCACTTTCTCTTGCCGAGGATTTTCAATCCGTCCAACAATTTTTGTAGAGCCTTTTGGAGCATGGCTTTCAACTTGCCCCAGAACGTAAGTTCCTCAGCACTCATCTGCTCAAAGCCTTTCTCGCCAATACGTCCTGCAAGTTCGGCACCATATTCCTCGGTTGCATCACGCTTGAACTGCTCGCGTTTCTTGCTCGCCTCGTCATGTGCCTCTGCCATGTCTGCATAGTATGAAGCGTTTGCATCCTCGCCCCTTGCCTCATGCTCTTTGCGTTTCTTCTCACGTATGCGGTCCACCTCGGCATCGTACATCTTCTGCGCCATGCGGTCAATGGTCTGCTGAATACCTTCATTCGATACACGATAGAGTTCATCAAGAGCATTGTTCAGCTTCGCCTCATCAGGGAACAGCACACGCAAACCATCGTGACCCACAACCTCATGCACAAACGTATTCTCAATGTCTGCCATGTTAGCATTGTTGGGAACAACAATAGTCACCTCGCCTGTCAAAGGATTAAAACTACCCTTCATTCTGCGCTGACGCGCACTCGGCAAAGCAGCCACCTCTTCCTCTGTACGGATGATGCGTACTGGAGTGTGAAGACGTTCTGACAACTCAGTAACTCGATCCACCATCGCGTTAGAATCATTCTCCATTACATTAGCTGTATCATCTTCAAGCATACGATGTTTACTGTTTCCATCGTCGGCCTCGTCCTCATCGTCTGCAACAACATCAGTAGCTGCGTCAACACTTGCGTCCATTTCGGCATACTTCTTCTCCTTTTCTGTCATTTCCACTTTCATGGCCTCGGAATATTCCTCAAACTGACGCTTGGCTTCTTCAAGTTCCTTCTCAAACTCAAATGGTTTACCTTCACGCTGCTTTACTTGTTCCAACTCTGATTTATCGTGCTGTATCATACGTGTAGCAACGTCGACACGCTCGGCAAAATCCTTGCCTGTGATTACATTCTCGGTAATATCCTCAATGGCGTTGCGTAATAGCGACTGCTTTACAGGTACATCATTCAGTCCAAGTTCAGGGCATGAATAGCTCATATTGCGGTGTATCTCGGCAAACAACGATCCACCATTATTCACCGTCTCTCGTGACATTTCTGTTTTGACAACGAAGTCATAACCTCCCAATGATAAGGTGAGTGTTTGTGTCTGAGTTTTAGTGCCAGGTGTCTTTTTCATTTCCTTTACCACATCAAGAATCTTTTTGTTGTGTTCCTTGATGAAGTCTGCCATGCCATCAACCGAAGCAAATTTTAGCTTGCCTACAGTTATCTCAGTGAACTTGCCACCAGGAAATGCCTTTTGCACTGCATGCAGGTGTGCGTTAGCTTCCTCTGCTCGTTGCTCTGCTGCCTCTATCTGTCCCTCGATCCTTGGTTTGGCATAGTGGATATAAACTTGGTCGGCTTCCCACTGCTTCCTACGGCTCTCATACTTGCGCACATTCTTCTCCGCATTGTTCTTCAATAGAGCGTACTCGCTACCTGAGAGTTGAGCAACAGTGTCGCCAAACACATCTTCTTCCTCTTCAAGCACACGGTTGTTCATGCTGTCTTGCATCAGTCGGTCACCCTCCATAACACTATCAGCAATCGCGCCTTTGGTTTTCAAACGCTGATATGCAGTTACATCAAGGCTATCTTCTACACCGAAACGAAGCACACGAACAGGCTTGTTCCATTGCTTGTGCAGGTTACCCTGTCGCAAGATGCGTCCGTTACGCTGCGTGTAGTCCATTGGGCGATTTGGCGCGTCAAGATGGATAAGGGTGTGCAGACGTTCTTGTATGTTCACACCAGTGCCAAGGGTTGCAGTACTGCCGAGTATAACACGCACCTCGCCTCGGTTTACCTTGTCGAAAATGTCAAGCTTCTGTTTTATTTTCATGCCTGACTTCATCACAACAATTTCGCTTTCAGGAATACCTTGCTTAACGAGTTTCTTCTTGATGTCCTCATACAGGTTGAAACCGCTATACTTGTTCTCGTAACTGTCAGCAAAGATGGCTACTGTACCCTTGTAGTCGTTCGTTTCTTTCAGCGAACGCAAGGTTTGACGCACAGCTTCGTTGGTCTTGCTCCTTGGATCATCCTCAGCGTCTACTTGTACCAATCGTGCATCAACAGCTGCTCTCTGAGCAATGCCATACATAGTGAGTGGTATACTGCTGTTTTCCTTCTTCTCCTTGCCACTCATCTGCTCGAAATCGTCCAACTGCTTGCGTACATATTTCATCACGCTGCGCAATGCGCGTGTCTGTGGTAGATAGATGTCCTGCGCCTTGCCGCCCTCCATTTCAGGTATCTTCTCCACAAGTTCCGTCTGGTCTTTGGTCAATGCCGTATCCGACACGCTCGACCATATACGAACCAACTCAGGCAAATTCACATATCCTGCAAATCGGTTCACTTCCTTGAACTTGCCATTTGTTTTGAACTCGGGCATCTGCTGTATATTACCGAAGTTGCGCACAAAGTCGTCAAAGTAGTAGATGCCGTACTCCTTCATGGTATCCTTTGGCATGAGGTAACGCATGAAAGTCCAAATCTCTGCTGCTGTATTACTGATAGGCGTACCTGTGGCGAAGATAACGTTGCGTCCATTGTTCTTCTCCAATATGGCTTGTGTCTTCAAATACACGCCTTGCGACTTCTTACTGTATGAAGGGTCAACGCCTTTCACACCGCGCTGCATGGCTGTAGAAAAACCAAGGTGTTTGTATTCGTGCGCTTCGTCAATGAGCAAGGCATCAATGCCCATATCGTCAAAGTTCTCCACATCATCCGTGCTACGTTCGAGCATTTCTTGCGCCTTAACAGCTGCGTTCTGCTTGGCAACAGCTTTCTTCTTTTCGTTATTAGCTGTGCGCTTCTTAGAAATTTCTTCTGACAGTTCTGCCATTTCTACTTGCAGATCTGCCAATTCTTTTTCTGCACGCCTTGTTATAGGGTCTTTGCCGTTGGTGTCAGCCTCACGCATCTGCTCAAGTACACGCATTTTCTCGTCTATCTTATCCTGCACAAACTGCATCTGACGCTCGTCACTATCGGGAATTTTATCCAATGTACTCTGAGGAATAATTACCATATCCCAATCATTGTACTTTATTTTGGCGTAGAAATTTTTGCGTCCCTCTGCGTCACGATCGTTATCATCCAACACAAGCACCTTGGCATTTGGATAGAGTTCCTTGGCTGAGGCTGCAAATTGTCCTACGGTAGCATTCTGTACCACAATCATAGGTTTGCGTGCCGTGCCGAGTCTGCGCATCTCCATTGCGGTGGAGATAAGGGTGAATGTCTTACCAGTACCAACCTCATGGGCAAGCATTAACGGCTGCATCGTACCTCGGACAATGGCTTTACCTTGGTGTGGGCGCATCTTGAACTTGTGTGTTGCGCCACCGAAGTATTCAGGTACAAAGTCTTCAGGTATGCTCATAGGAACATAGTTGTTGAAGCGGTCGTTATACTCTTGCTCTATGCGTGCTGACAAGTCCGCGTCACGCTGCATCTTTCCTCGCGCCCAATCCTTGAAGTCCTGACGTATCTCATCTATCTTGGCTGCACATGCTGCCATAGCCTCGCGGTCGGTGATGGTTTCCGTTGTACCATCAAAATGCTTTTCCGTACGCGAAATAGTAATACTTTTGTTCTGAATAGCAGCTTCAATGAGTTCATGACCCATTATTGTTTTCTTAAGCATTTCACTCACAATACCCATTGCGCGGTTCTTTTCAACGTTCACACCATAGGTTGGGGCTTTCATAAACCATGTACCACCAGCTGCTGTGAAATGCACGTCTATGTCGGTACGCTCTTTCACATACTCGTCATATAGTTTTGGGTCAAGCCATGACGAACCGAGTGTAAAGTCTATCAAGTGTGCAGGAATATTCATAGGAACTACATCCTGCAATGCCTTGATATTCTTGCTGTATTCGCCATTCTCATTGTTGGCCTCTGCTTGTTTCAGCTTTTCTCTTACGTTTCCACTCAGATATTGGTATGATACTTCCATCTGTCGTGTTGTCGGGTCTTCAAAACCGAGTCCGCTATCAATGATTTCGCGTTTTACTTCCGCCTCACTCTTTCCGAGTTGGTTTGCAATGTAAGGAACATCTATGCGTCCGTTCTTGAACATACTTACAACAACACCGTCCTTAACATTCTCTGGGTGCGGTTCGATTTCTTTTTCCACAACACGGCCTTTCATCACATCGGCCTTATCGTAGGTCTTGACAACGCCTCCCTTGCCGTCTCCTTGCTCCTTATAAGTCTCTAACGAGAATACATTAGGATAGTCCACATCATTACGCAACCACGCTAATTGGTTGTTTTTTGTGAAGTGACCGTATGTGCTCACAAAACTGTCGTATGCCTTGTTGAGTTTGGCAATCAATGGCTTTAGTCCTTCATTATCCTCATTCTCTGTCTGATACTTCATTACATCAGCCAAAGCTGTCTTGATGGCAGCATAAGCAGTAAAACACTCTTGCTTAGTATGTCCCTTTATCTTCTTGTCGTTCACTTCAAGAGGATAGTAACCGCCAAAGCTGGCCAAAACAATCTTACCGTCTTTCATATACATTTCACCAAGTTTCTTGCCGTCCGCTGACGCATCAAGCACAAGTGAAACATCGTGGTGATCTGTGGCGGTCATTTGGCTGTTATCTTCTTCAGTGAACGATTTAACGAAGTCAGCCAACATCTTGCCTTGGTCTTTACCGCTTACCGGGTAGAGTCCCTTGCTCGTAGGTCTAAATGTGTCACCTTTCTCAAATGCAAAGCGCATTTCACCTGCCATGTGGTCGGGGTGCTCAATGAAATACTTGTTGTAGTCCATGGAGAGTTGCTTAGCCTTGCGTGCGCCTGGTTCTTCATATTCGGCTGTACGCTCACCGCTGATTGTGCTCACGTCAATAGCTTGTGCCGACTTTTGACCATTCACTCGCTTGCGGATAACGATGATGTCCGACGTGACGGTTGTACCGCCAAAGGTCTTATTGTTCATGCGGAATGCTCCGATGAAGTCCGAACCTCCCTCGTTCACAACCCAGTCGCGCAAAGCCTTGCTGTTATCGAGTGTGCCGTTTGAAGAAATGAAGATACCCAATCCACCCTCACGCAACTTACGCACATTCTTGGCTATACAGAAGTCGTGGATATTGTGGAACTTCTTGGAAAGGTCACTGTCGCCTGTGGTGTCATTCACACGCAACCCAGTAACGAAAGGTACATTGGTAATAGCCAAATCCACACTGCCATTAGGTATGCGTGTCTGCTCAAAACCTTGTATCTCCACCTTGGCATCGGGATAGAGCAATGAGAGAATGCCGCCAGATGTGCCGTCTATCTCAATGGCGTGAATGTTACTGCGCTCGCTTACCATTGTTGGCATCTGACCCAAAATATTGCCAATACCTGCAGAACCCTCCAAGATGTTGCCACCCTTGAAACCAAGCTGATTTGCAATGTCCCAAAGTGTATCAACAACGTATGCAGGGGTGTAGTAGGCACTGTTAGCACTCATAACGGCTTGCTCGTAGGCTTCTTCTCCAAGCAACTCACGTATTTTCTTGTTACGCTCACGCTGTTTCCAGTCATAGCCTCCGTCGCTGAAAGCGGCTCCAAGACCACCCCAACCACTGAACTGTCTAAGCACACTCATCTGCTCGGGAGTGGCTGTCTCACCGCTCTCAAGTAATTCATGCGCCAACTCAATAGCCTTGATATTGGCCTCTATTCTGCCATTCACCGAAGTAGGGGCATGGTCTGCGCCACGCTCTGAATGGTTGTTGTGTGTGTTCTTCGGCTGGGTCAGTCCATGAAGTCCAGCGGACACAGCCCTATCTTTGCCAGTGCTTTGTCCTCCTCGTCCTCCGTCAGGTCTTCCACCTTCTTGTGCAGCTGTCTTGCGAGGGCTTCCTTGGCTTTCTCGTAGTCCTTGCTGTTGTCCACTATTGTCGGCTGGCACTGTTTCGGTGCGTACCGCTTCATCATTTCCTTGTAATCCATTGTCTGATGTATTATCAAACAGCCCGGCAAACAAATCACCTACAGGCTGCTCTGGTTTAACTTTCTTAGTTGCTTTTTTCTTGGATGCAGGCTTTGGCTTGTCTGCTGGTTTCTCTGATGATGTGGGCTGAACGCCGCCATCCTTGGCACGTCTCGCCACCTCTGCCTTGATATGGGTGCCCATATCCTTGTCGTCGCCATACTCCTTGTCGAGTTCCGACAATTTCTTGTCTGAAATCATAGGAAGCAATGTGTTGAGGCTCTCGATCTTCGACTTCATTGAATGGTCGGTCATGCCCGGATTGAGAATGTCAACAACATGGAGCTGTATGGCAGTGTCTTCTGGCAATGCCGCAACTGCATCCTCGTTAATACCATCCTCGTAGAAGTCGCCAACGGCTTCATGCTTCGGCTCGGCTGACTCGCTCGGCTTATGACGCAACTGGTCTGGGTGAGCATTAACCCACATGACAGGAGCAAGGCCGGTGTCAATGCGGATGCCGCCCTCATCGTTAGGCTGCACTACAACTGCATCAGTCCATGTGCGGCCACCATCGGTTGAATACTGCACCTCGTCACCTGCTGCATACTCTCCTTCATTGGTCACGCCACTACCTATAAGATATTTGTAGGTTTCACGCTGCACCTGCTTCAGAAGGTCAGAATACGTAACATTGCTGTCAACGAAGACATTCCTACCGTAGCGGTCATTGCCGGTGCCTTTAGGATGGTCAACACGGAACATGATGTGAGTAACTTCAAGGTCGCTGCCTCCAAAGCCATCTACACCCTTGGCTGCTCTTGGCTCAACGCCTATTGTCAGATACAGCTCGCGTCCTTCTTCTAATGGCAGGTGTATAGACACATCACCTCCAATAGGGGAAATGTTGGAAACTGCAAGTGGTTTTTTCTTACGATTGCCTTTCTTATCCGTCTGCTTTGAGTGAGAAGCCTCATAGTGGTTAAGGTTCAAATCAGAAATCAACTGGCTTGCAAGGTTGGCTGCATCCTTGACGGCCTTCTTCTCGGCATTACGCATGTAGCCGTATGCCTCGTTGTAGTCCTTCTCCACCTCGTCAGCCTCATAGTAGCCAAGTAGGGCAAGCTGCTCATTTACCTTGTCGAGGGTTTCATCTACTCGCTCTGCTGCTCCGGTGAGGGCTTGCTCGTCGCTTGAAGTTTCTGCGAGAGCCGTTGCTTCGCTTGCAACAGACTTTGCTTCTGCTGCAACAGCATCTGTATTTGCTGCTGTCTGCTTTTCAGTTTCTTTTCGTTGCTCATTTCTTATTTCCTTTAATTCATTATTTGCTTTTTCTGCGACCACTTGTGCCTTGCCTTCCTCAACTATCATGTTGGCTTGTGCCATTACGTCCTTGGTAGGCTTGTCGAAGTTCTCCACGTCAAAGGCATCAACCTCCTCTGTAGGAGTAAATATTGATTGGTCGTAACCAGGAATACGTTTTACACCCTCATAAAACGATTTCAACCACGGCTTGATTTTATAGCCGAGACGGTTGACCATTGCCTTTGCAAATTCGGGGAATTTCACAAAGCCTTGGTCAATATATCCCAAAGAGTAGTTCACACCTGCATTATACACAAAACGTCTCTGTTGAGAGGTCATTGCATCAGGGTCGCGGAATTTCATGCCTCCGTCCAACTCATCATCGTCAATACCAAGCAATTCACGAAGAATATCCTCATCATGCTTCATCTCGTCAGTAATGACAAGTTTCTTCTCTCTATCTTGCTTTGGTTGCTCTGCTTTAGTCGGCTCTGACGGCTTTTGCTCTGCCACATCTGCTAACTCTACGCGGTTTGCAGGCTTCTTGGTTGCAGGCTTCTTGCGTACTGTTGGCTTCTTCGGCTCCACTGCATCGCGAAGCTCCTGCGCTGTCATTGGCTGGTTGTCTGCTACGGCTTGCTCATTACCAACCATTTCTGCGACCTTGCGTGCGTCCTCTTCGCTACGGAACATCCAACCACCGCTCTCACGGTCTTTCCATCCGCGCGACTTAGCAAAGCGTCCCTCGCTCAATTTCTCCTTGGCAAACTCCTTGACGGCACGTTCTTGGTCGGCTGTCAAATCATGGTCAAAGGTAAGGAGAGAAACATCGCTTGTCTTGCCCTTCTTGTTGGTGTAGGTTGAAGGAGTGATGGAATAGCCGGCTTCTTCCGGTGCGTTGATTTCAACAGCGTCCTTCTTCACCGACGAGTACTCACCAAACGGCTTAGTCTTACGCTTGCTCGATGCTATCCACTTTTCAAAGTCTTCGAGGTTCACAGCAGTCACGTCAATCCTACGACCATTCTCCCAACCTTTTTCATAGTTGGAAAGATAATCGCCCTTAGCCTCGTCAGCATCATTGAAGCCAAGCATAACCTTATGCTCGTCAAAACTGCCATCTGGGTTGTACTGGTCTACTACGAATACCTTGCGTCCGTTCCAGCCGTCAATATCATTGGAGAGGAACACGTCAATATGGTCTCCGTCAACACCCACTGCACCACGAATGTAGCCGTAAGTGTTGTTCATCTTGCTTTCCCATTGCTTGCCGTTAGCATCAGTGCCCTTACGCACGCTGCCCTGCGGTTGCTCAATGGTAATGTCGAACGTACCTACTTGCACATGCCCCTTCTTGTAGTTGCCTGCCTCCTTCTGAGCCTCGGTAGGCTCAGTGTTCACTTTGGCTGAGGCTGCTTCAATCTGGGCAGAAAGTGACGTTTCTCCCTCTCCACCAACACTTTTCTCCGCATTTCCTTGCAAAGTCGATTGATTATTTATAACTTTGCCATCAGAAGAAACGGTTGACTCACCGTTGGGTTCTGATGGCATAATGCCATTATGCTTGCTATCAGAAAGCGAAGAGTCACTTGAAATGGCATTATTCGGTTGCTGAGGTTCGGTCTTGGCAACCGTTTCCTTTTTATTGGAATATCCTTTTCGGAATATTCCTGCACTGTTTACATTCCAATACGAATTGTCACGAGACATTTCTATGAACAACGTGTTGTCGTGTTCGTCTGAAACCTGTATAAGATAAGTCGTATTTCCGTTTGCCCTACGTTTTCCAACTCTAATGTTGTCTTCATCGTAGTTCTGTGCAATGAACGACACAAAATCCTCAACTGATTTGAATCCAGCATTTCTAATTTGGCTTCCGTGGCCAGCTTCAATGTGGACAAGTCCATAACCTTTACCATTCTCATCCTGGAAACCCTCGCTTAGTTTTATGGGAGCAGGTGTTAGACCGCTATCATCCCTTATCTCGCCAAATATTGTTGTGCCATTACTTGACTTTACAAATGGAATGCCGTTGTCGTCTAATTCCGAACTTTCTTCGGTCTTCTCCAAATCACCTTGCCGTTCTCCAATGCGTCCTTTATCTCCTCGTCCGTCATTGACTGATAGCTTTCCAACTTCTGTTTCTTCACTGCCCCTAACAGCATTCTCAGTTTGTTTACTTCCATGGCTTCCTCCGACTGGTTCGGCTTCCGCTCTACGCTTTCGTTCCGCAACTGCTGCATCAACGATTGCTTGTTGTTCTCTTGGTGTTGCATTTCTAAAATGATTTAATACGTTATTCAATAATTCTTCCTTAGAGGTTACGTCTCCGCTGAACATGTCTATCTGACCTGCAGCAGGTGATGCAGCCTCGTTATTGTATGTAGAGAGAACCTTGCGCAAGTCGCTCGGTTTTCCACTATTCAGCAAGTCGGCAAGAAGCAACGTCACGCCATCGGTCACGCGGCTGTCTCCGTATTCATCATCAAACAGACCTTGCTGTCTGCCGAATGGAGATACAGGCATACCTTCTTTGTAAATTTCGGGCGACTCTGACTTGGCACGATTTACAAGATCAACGGCTGCTGCCAACTCATTGCTAAGATCATAGTCACTCTTGGCGAGTGTACGGTTATTGGAAATCTCGTTCAATCCCATAACAACAGATTGGCGAAGCGTAGGTGTGCTGATAATTTGACGCACGGCATCGGGCGAAGCCTGGAAGACCTTGCCTATAAGTGTATTCTCAATAAGTTCCTTGCCTGCTGCCGACAAAGCATTGCCAGTGCGAAGCTCCGGCAACTGCATCTCGTTAATAACACCAGCCTCCAATAACTGACCAATGGCAGAAGATACTGCATTTCCATCGGCATAGTAGTCCGACATGCGGTCAAAGCGACTAATATCACCAACAATGCTTGCAAATACATTGTCAGGAACAATCTTGCCAAGCTTCACGGCATGCTCTGGCTTGCTCTGCTTCTTCTGCTGTTCAGCATTGAAGCGTGCAAACGTATTAGCATCGTATGGCAATTCCTCATCAGGAACAAAGACGACACGTGGATGCTGCATACCATCAATCTGCTCAGGAGTGAAACCGAACATGGCTCCAAACTCGCGCAAGTGTTCCACATACGCCTTGTCTGTGCCGTTCTTCGCTGCAATCTCTCCCGACATAGTGCGGTTATTGCCCGAAAGCACAACACCATCCTTACTAACAATAACAGGTGTCTGCAAAGCTCTGCTATCATAGCTGTCTGCCATATCCCTAACAATGCGCTGTGCGTCCGTGTCACGCTTATAGTCGCGGTCATTCACACTCTCTCCATTCTCATCAACAGGGAAACCTTCAGTAGGCTCGTAGGCATTGTTCACGTCATGGCTGGCTGTAGCTGCTCCTGCTTCAGTGAGGACGTAGTGACCACGGATAGTGGAACCATCTGCAAGTGTGATAGCGTTAGGATTGCCCTCAACCTTGGTGGCACCATCCCACTTTTCCTTTATTTTAGGGTTCACGGCATGAGTGCCAACTTCGGCTTGCTCGGCTGCTTTCTCAGCTGCAATGCGCTTGTCTTCCTCCAATTTGGCTACTGCCTCAGCATGTAATTGCTCATCCATAGCATTACGCTCTGCATTCAACTGCTCACGTGCAGTACGCTTGCGGTCACCCATGAGCGAATAAATACTCGTCCAAGCATTCAGATTCTCTTCAGCAGTTGCTACTTGTGCATTATACTCCTCAATGGCAGTGTTGTAACTATCGTCAGCCTCCTTCTGCGCTTTCAACATTTCCATTGGCGAACCCTTCAAAGCAGGAGCTTTCTTTTTCGGAGCCTTCTTCTTCAACGATTCAAGAGCCTTGGTAGCCTGTTCAACCTGTGCGTTAATAATAGCCGAAGTGTTTTCCTCATTACCTCCTGTAAGTTCATTAAGCGCATCAAGGGCTGTCTCGCGGTCTGCCTTCTCAAACATAGGTTCCTGTGTTGCCTCGTTGATGGGAACACGCTCCAATGCGGTAGGCTGGTGTTCAGAAGGTTCTTCCCACTCCACACCTTGTGCTTCAAGTTGATGCTGTGCAAGTTCATTTCCTCCACGCGCCATCTGTACAAGTTCTTCCGTTGTCGGAGAGGCAGGAGCAACAACATCATTGTCTTGCGGTGCGGAATTATCTGATGTTTCCTCGGTTTCATTCGTATCTTCCGTGTCTTCGGCATATTCTCTCGCCCATACTTGATTGCCGTCCGCATCATTGATGCTCTCGACCATTTCTTCAAACTCCTCGGCAGGGATAATCTGCACACGCTTTCCGTTCAAAGGCTCGTCCGTGCGGATTTCTACACCATCATCACTAACACCCTGCACCTCTCCATGAATGATTTCGTCTTCACCATTAAGAAGCGTAAAGGTGTCATTCACGCCATATTCTACACCATCGGGCTTTTCTTCTACACTTTCGCCATCATTCTGTACACTTTCATCCAAATTTGGTACGCTTTCATCATTGTTTTGATGTTCTTGTTCTGCTTGCATGGTACGAGCCATATTAGTGGCATCCACGCCACTCTGTATTTCCTCCATACTCATAGGCACAACATTCTGACCATCAACAGTTACGTTGACAGTTCCGTCCCCATTGTCCACAAGTCCCTGTTCATTGACCACAAGTGTCACTTGCGTTTGCTCACCATCCTTGTCCGTTAAAGTGTAAGTGTCACCTTCTTTGAACGACACTACACCATCCACCTTGTTCGCTGCGGTCTGCGACATCTCCTCAATAATCGCTTCCCTTGCTCTCGCTTTCTCCTCCTCGGGGTCTATGGCTGCGTCCAAGCCACGGATAAGGTCGGGCGGAATTACTTCCATCTCGCCAGTCTCAACATCACGGATAACAATCGTGTTGTCGGATTTTTTCTTATCAACGCCCTTTCCGTCATTGAACATCACCACATTGCCGCTAACAATATACACTTTCTTGTCCGTTCCATCCTCGTTCTTCAACTTCAATGATGCAGGGTGTATCATTCCGTCATGGCGGTTCACACGGCTTTTCACGGTCGCATTGCTTTCCTCAATACGGCTGTCAATGTCGTCCTGCACACGCTGCACCATACCATCGTATGCCGACTTTGCATTGGCATAGTCAATAACAGATTGGAGCTTGTCCGTATTACCCAACTGCTTCTGCTCCTCAATGTAGCGCAGAGGATCATCGCCAATAAGAGCGTCCACATCGTCCACATTCTCAATACCATGTTCTTTCGCAACCTGCTCACGCTTCAGTTCAAGCAGAGTCTTCGTATCGTTCATGTCTTGTGGTTCCGTGGTTTCGTACCCTTTTGAGTAACTGTCATTCACGCTCTGCACCTCAGGACGCTCTTCCTCCTCATCACTGGCATTGTTTACCTGCGCAATGTTGTAACCTCTCATCATAGTTAGATTGCGCACATAGTTCAGTGCTGCCTTTTTTTCCTCGACGTGAAGATCAGGGTTGTTGATGATACCAGTAACCACATCCGCCATCTTGCTGTTGTCTGTGTTATCAATCTCGTCGCGCAGAGGTTCCCAGCGTTCTGCGGTCATTCGGAACGAGGCGAGGTTGTCGGCTTTGTCCGTGTTGTGCTTGTATCGGTAGTATTGCGCAGTATGGTGCCCCTGCATCATCATCGGTACAGAGCCAAGCAGTGCGCCCATGGTAGCACACCCCAGCCAGATGTCCACATGGTTCTGCAAGTTCGTCATGTCGTCCCATGCGTCCCCGGCATGGCCAGTAAGCGCATCGAAAAGCGAACCCTCGTATTCCTCCAAAGCCTCACCAGGCAAACCATTATAACCGCCAGACTCAAGCAATCTACTATACTGCTTGTACCATTCCTTGTTGCCGATGTTTGTCATAGCTCCCGACAACTTACTAAGACCTATTTTCTCCAAGCCTTTCTTTACAACGCCACCTACACCAGGAATGAATTCACCGAACATCTCCGAGCCATTCTCGCGTGCTTGTTGACGCTCAGCCTCAGCAAATGCAGGGAGAAGTCCCATAGCGTTCTCCACCTTATAATTACCCTTGTCGTCCACACCGACCTCTCCCGAAGCAAGTGTTCCCATTGTGGCGGATGTTCTACCTATACCTGTTGTATTGCTGACATATGCACCTGCCGTATGAGCACCCAACAATACACCTGTCGCTTTCAGCGTTCTGCGCAACACATCGTTCTTCCATAAATTGGCGGCTTCCTTTCCAGTCAACTTAGCTATACCTTTAGCCATTCCCTTAGCCGTTCCGCGCATAACACCCTTAGCTATGCTTCCAGCACCAGGATTGAGCATAAGGTCTTTCATAAAGTCAAGAGAATTGGCAGTCATGCCACCAGCCCTTGCCCATGCGCCATAATCTCCGCCATACATGCTTTGCATAGCATTATCTTTGGCGAAGTTCTTCAGCACCGCTTCGGCAGTCTGCTCCTCTTTCGTCAAGGTCTTACCTTCCTCACGCTTTTTGTTAATCGTGTCTATATGTTTTGATGCACGCTGCAGGGCTGTTGCATCGCGCATCTCGCTCATACCGTCTGAAAAAGTGTAACCATTCGATGCTGTTGTAGCAAGTGAGTGCCAGAAACTATTCATCTGGTTGTTTTTCTTGTCCTCCAATAACTGAATGGTCTGATGGTTCTTGCGAGCTGCTGCCATGAGTTGCATGTATTCATCGTCGTTGTCATACTTCGACATACGCGCATTTTGCTCACCCACAGGACCTGCACCAGGTGTCATTGAAGCTGCAAACTCACGCATGAAATCGTTGAAACGCTGATTAGGACGTTCGTCTATTTCCTTCATGCGCTTTTTCATGGCCTCATCCAATCTATCGCGCTCCGCATAAGCCTCGCGCAACTGACCACTTACGCTCATGCTATCCTTGTACGCGTCGATGGTATTCTGCTCCAAATCAGCAGAGTTACGGTCGGTGTACTCGTTACCGCTCTCCGTGATGTAGGTTTGTTCCATCTTGCCTGACTGTGGATTAAACTGTGGTTTCTTAGCAACAACCTTACTATTCTGACCAAGTTTTATACCGCTATTCTTTTTACCAAGTGTAACATGAGGCACTCTCAGTCCAGCATTTGCTCTATGGTAGTCCATGCGGTTATTGAAGCGTTGAAGCGAAGCATTGGTCTCATTCCTCATGTTGTTAACGAAAGCCAACATTTTCTGCTTGTCAACCTTCGTAAGCGGTGTTCCCTTTTGTTTTGCTGGAGCCTTTCTTGGAGTTGGTTTCGGTTTTGCAGGTGTCGCTTGCGCTGGCTTTTGAGGCGTATTAATAAACACAACACGACTATCTGTATTAGGCTTTTGAGGCTGAGGTTTAGACACAGGTGCGGTGTTTACCGCATGAAGCCCCAAACGCTTGCCAAATTCTTCATAGGTTGGGCTCTCTATGGCTCCATCCGCTTTCAGAGCATTGTAAAGTTGCAAGCGGTTTTGATAGCCCTCCTTACCAGGAGCAAGCATCTTACTGCGGAAATACTCACGGCTCTTGCTGACTGCACCATCTTTCTTCAGTGCATCATATAGTTGGTCTATTTTATCGTATGGCATATCTTAATATCCTAATTCTTTTGTATTTTTATATGACTGTTGTTCAGACTTGCGACCACTCGGCTTCGCTGCTGCAGGTCTCTTCCTAATTCCGGGGTAGAACACCTTCTTTGATGTGGTCTTCTTGGAGTTCTTCTTGCCCTTAACTTTGCCACGTACCACCACATCACTGTCCGTGCTGTCCGTAGTGCTCACAGTCACACTGTCAAGTGTTCCATGCTGGCGAGCCTTGGTAATGGCTTCGTCTTCGGTCTTGGCATAATGCATGTTCCCGTTCTCGTCCCACCACTGGAAACGTCCCCTAGCATTGGTATTGTGCTCATTTGCCGAAGCATACGAATTTGCTTCTGCTGCTCTACTTGCACCAGCAGAAGCAACATAGGCATCCTTATGCGCCTTTTCCGTTTCAAGTTTAGCTTTTTGCATTGCAGGGGCATTATCTGCCTCAGCCTTAGCTGTGTCTGCGTCATAACCAGCCTTATCAGCCTTTCCTTTCTGCTCACGCAACTTGTCGGGCTGCAATGCAGCAAGCCATCCATGCTCCTCCTGCTCACGTTGCGCCTTCTCACGCGCCAACTTCCGTTGTTCCTGCTCAGCCTCCATCTCACGCAAGGTCTTAGCACGCTCGTTCCTCAAATCTCCAATTTTCAGAGAATACTGCAAATACTTATCAGCATTAGCTTGACGTTCAGCCTTTAGTTTGTCCAACTTCGTTTGCAGTGGAGAAAGCTGACCATTCGTGTCATGGTCATACATGTTGGGAGCACCGCGAGTTGTGAAGAAAAGATTACTCAACGCTTGCAAACCATCACTCACAGCAGCAACAATCTTCTGAGACTTCTCACGCCTCTCACGTTTCTTGCGCTCCTCCTCGGTCTCAGGTTTAAGCCCATTAGCCTCATTTTCCAACATCGCAATCTGCTGATCGTAACCAATCAGTGCATCAGCATTATTCTGTGGCGACACCCCAACCTGCTTGTCAGCAGGTGGAGCAACATCAGTCTTCGGATCCTTAGTCTCCTCAGTGTTCACAGAGCTATCCGTTTCAGTAGATGGCGTAGAAGGTTGCCCCCCCACACCACTTGCCCCAGGAATAGAACTATCATAAGCCTTTTGGTCGTATTGTCCTTTAATCATACTATTTCAATTTAAAATGCGTTAGTAATAGCGATACTGCTATTCAATTTAATCCTTACGATAGTCCGCGTTAGCAGCTTTTGCAGCTGCGGTACTCTCGTCAAATGCGTTAGCAATACCGGCACCTGCTTGTGCTACACCCTGCACGGCTTGTCCAATCGCCTTCGCCTTATCCAATTCAAGCTGATTAAGTTGCGCGTCATAGTTCGCGTTACGCTGTTGATACTGCTGTTCAATTTGATCCTTACGATTGTCCGCGTTAACAGCAATCTGCGATGCAGCCTCAGACAATGCCTGTGCGTTAGCAGCTTTTGCAGCTGCGGTACTCTCGTCTGTACCGCCCATCACGGCTTGCGCACCTGCTGCTTGCTTGTTGCGGTTCCTAATACTCTCCTCTGTCTTCGCCAAAATTCGCTGAGCGTCAGCCCTCTGCGTAGCGTCCTCATTATAGCGTCTATCATACCAATTCTGATTAGCCTGCTTTTGCGCTTCAATATTCTTCTTCGCGCGTCTCATTGCCTTACTAGCCTTGATACCGCCAAAAATGCTGCCAGCTGCACCAAGTGCGCCACCAGCAATACTTCCAATTAGTCCCATATTTAATCTGTTTATGTTACAATACTTAAAATTCGTGCGCTAATTTAGTGGAGTATCTTTGCCCACGTCTTTTAACTTTTGCGCCAAAGGCGCAACAAAAACGATAAAACAATGAAGGGAATGAAAACAGGTGGCAGAAAAAAAGGCACTCCGAACAAGGATAACCCTCTTAAAGGCTATCTCAAAGCGCATTCTGCTGAATATTTTATGCCAAAACAGCTAAAACAGAAAGGCAAGATTGTAAATATTTCACAAGCCAGCAGATCAACGAGAAACTTGCCAAGGCATTAGAAGATAATACGGTAACGAAAGATAAATTAGAAGATTACATGGGGAAGAATGGGACAGTCATGGACGAGACTAATGCCAACGGTGTGACAAGTAAAGATAAATTGCCA
>OQVT01000709.1_pt1 | contig 19676 bp, 12 predicted proteins | sample 1691561 | NCBI WGS metagenome assembly OQVT01 (sample SAMN03418260, study PRJEB22391) | human gut metagenome | biome: human-gut; feature: organic feature; material: feces | host: Homo sapiens | place: Tanzania | collected 2013-01 | reverse complement strand
AGCAAATCCAAGCAATAAAAGAATAAGGGATAAACTTTATCTTAAAAGGGTATTTGCTTTGAAATAAATGACTAACTTTGCGGACTTTAAAGTAAAGGAAATCATAAAAGAAATCACCAAAATATGGAATACAATTTCAGAGAAATTGAGAAGAAATGGCGTGAATATTGGATCGCCAACAAAGTTTACAAGGTGGATATTAACGACAAGCCCAAGTATTATGTGTTGGATATGTTCCCATATCCATCCGGAGCCGGACTTCATGTCGGTCATCCATTGGGATATATCGCCTCAGACATTTACTCCCGTTACAAACGCTTACAAGGTTTCAACGTGCTGCATCCGATGGGATATGACGCATACGGACTTCCAGCAGAACAATATGCCATCCAGACAGGGCAACACCCGGCGATTACGACAGTAAACAATATCAACCGCTACCGTGAACAGCTGGATAAAATCGGTTTCTCGTTTGACTGGAGCAGGGAAGTGCGCACTTGCGACCCTAAATATTACCACTGGACACAATGGGCATTCCAAAAGATGTTCAAGAGCTTCTATTCTTATGAGAAAAACCAAGCTCGTCCTATCGAGGAGCTGATTGCCGCTTTCGAACAAAACGGAACAGCCGGATTGGATGTGGCTTGCAGCGAAGAGTTGAATTTCACAGCGGAAGAATGGAAAGCGAAAAACGAAAAAGAGCAGCAAGAGATACTGATGAACTACCGAATCGCTTATTTGGGCGAAACGATGGTGAACTGGTGCCCGCAGTTGGGAACTGTTTTGGCAAACGACGAAGTAGTGGACGGAGTGTCAGAACGTGGAGGCTATCCTGTTGTCCAAAAGAAGATGCGCCAATGGTGTTTGCGAGTATCTGCATACGCACAACGCCTGTTGGACGGTTTGGATGCTGTGGATTGGACAGATTCCTTGAAAGAGACCCAACGCAATTGGATCGGTCGCTCAGAAGGAACGGAAGTCCGCTTCAAAGTGAAAGACAGCGATGTTGAATTCACTATTTTCACGACTCGTGCAGACACAATGTTTGGTGTGACCTTCATGGTCTTGGCTCCGGAAAGCGAATTGGTCCCGGTTTTGACCACGGATGCACAGAAAGCGGAAGTGGAAGCATATTTGGACCGCACCAAAAAGCGCACCGAACGCGAACGCATCGCCGACCGCCGTGTCACCGGAGTATTCAGCGGTTCTTATGGAATCAACCCATTTACCGGAGAGGCTGTTCCTATTTGGATCAGTGACTATGTCTTGGCTGGATATGGAACCGGTGCCATCATGGCAGTTCCCGCACACGACAGCCGCGACTACGCATTTGCGAAGCATTTCAACTTGCCTATTATTCCATTGGTGGAAGGATGCGATATCAGCGAAGAGAGCTTCGATGCCAAAGAAGGGATCGTTTGCAACTCCCCGAAAGCAGGAGTCACTCCTTATTGCGATTTGAACTTGAACGGACTGACTGTCAAGGAGGCGATTGCAGCTACCAAGAAATATGTGAAGAGCCACGATTTGGGAAGAGTCAAAGTGAACTTCCGCCTTCGTGATGCCATCTTCTCCCGCCAACGTTATTGGGGCGAACCGTTCCCTGTTTATTACAAGGATGGAATGCCTTATATGATTGATGAAAGCAAATTGCCATTGGAATTGCCGGAAGTTGCCAAGTTCTTGCCGACAGAGAGCGGCGAACCTCCATTGGGTCATGCCAACAAGTGGGCTTGGGATGTTGAGAAAGGCGAAGTAGTGGACAATTCCCTCATCGACCATGTCCATGTTTTCCCATTGGAATTGAACACCATGCCGGGATTCGCAGGATCAAGTGCTTATTATTTGCGTTATATGGATCCAAATGACGACCAACATTTGGTTTCCAAAGAGGCAGACGAATACTGGCAGAATGTGGACTTATACATTGGAGGAACGGAACACGCCACGGGTCACTTGATTTATTCCCGTTTCTGGAACAAGTTCTTACACGATTTGGGAGTAAGCATCAAGGAAGAGCCATTCCAAAAGTTAATCAACCAAGGAATGATCCAAGGCCGCTCCAATTTTGTCTATCGTATCAAAGATACCAACACTTTCGTCTCATTGGGATTGAAAGACCAATATGACGTGACTCCGCTCCATGTGGATGTCAACATCGTGTCTAATGACATTTTGGATTTGGAAGCCTTCAAGAACTGGAGACCGGAATACAACACAGCCGAATTCATCTTGGAAGATGGCAAATATGTATGCGGATGGGCAGTTGAAAAGATGTCCAAGTCCATGTTCAACGTTGTCAATCCGGATGTGATTGTCGAGAAATATGGAGCAGACACTTTGCGCCTTTATGAAATGTTCTTAGGTCCAATCGAGCAATCCAAACCTTGGGATACGAACGGAATCGACGGAGTCCACCGCTTCTTGAAGAGACTTTGGGGCTTGTTCTATGGCAACAACGACACTTTGCAAGTCAATGATGCCGAACCGACAGCCGAAGAGTTGAAATCATTGCATAAGCTTATCAAGAAAGTGACTTCAGACATCGAGCACTTCTCATATAACACTTCCATCAGTGCCTTCATGATTTGCGTCAATGAATTGGGCGGATTGAAATGCAGCAAGAAAGCCATCTTGGAACCGCTGATTGTGGTCTTGGCTCCTTTTGCTCCACACATTGCTGAAGAGTTATGGCATGAGTTGGGACACGACACAACTGTCTGTGATGCCCAATGGCCAAAGCATGAAGAGAAGTACTTGGTGGAGAACAGTGCGGTTTATGCCATCTCCTTCAACGGAAAAGTCCGCTTCAACTTGGAATTGCCGGCAGACATGCCGAAGGAAGAGGTTGAGAAGACAGCCCTCACCCATGAATACTCAGCGAAATGGTTAGAAGGAAAAACGATTAAGAAAGTAATTGTCGTACCAAAGAAGATTGTTAATATAGTAATTGGTTAAATTCATGCTATCATGATGCAGAAATTAAAAACATTCAAGTATCGTGGAGAGGTGAAAGATTACCTCATGATATTGGCAGGAGCACTTTCGTACGGATTTGGATTCAATGCCTTCATTCTTTCCAATGAAGTCATCACGGGAGGCCTAAGCGGTTTATGCGCCTTGATCTATTTTGCAACCGGGCAATTAATTCCTGTTTCTGTTTCCTACTTTATCATCAATGTCGCTCTTCTGTCCGTAGCATTAAAGATACTCGGACTAAAGTTCTTGATAAAGACCATCTTTGGCGTGCTCTCCCTCTCCTTCTCGTTGTCGGTCTTTGAAATCTTGCTCAAAGAACCGCTAATCCATGGAGAGCCTTTCATGTCCATCATTATTGGTGGTTGCTTCTGCGGTGTGGGATTGGGATTTGTCTTTTCTGCGAACGGCAGTACCGGAGGAACGGATATTGTCGCTGCGATTGTGAACAAATATAAAGATGTCTCCATCGGGCGTGCCCTTCTGATGTGCGACTTCTTTATTATCGGTTCTTCCTATTTCTTGTTCAACGACATAGAAAAAATCGTATTCGGATTCATTGAAATGATTGTCAGCAACTATATCTTGGACTGGGTCATCAACAGCAACCGGCAATCGGTGCAGTTCCTGATTTTCTCTCCCAAATATAAGGAAATATCCGAGCACATCACTCATGACTTGGGCAGAGGATGCACCATTTTGGACGGAATAGGCGGCTACACGGGCAATGCGGTCAAAGTGATTGTCTTGCTTGCCAAGCGGCGCGAGTCCGATGCCATATTCCGAATCATCAAGCATATCGACAATAACGCCTTCATCTCGCAATGCACCGCCCGAGGTGTTTATGGGGAAGGCTTTGACAAGATAAAAGCTTAAGACAAAAGGTATCTTTTTCACATTAAAGGGGTTGCATTAAAATAATCATTTCTGATGCAGCCCCTTTTTTTACTTTTCCTGCCACAAATAAATAAAACCAAGTGCCCATCTTTTAAAAATAATTGTAACTTTGCGAAATAACATTTGGATTTAAATTGACGAAATATGGCCACAAAAATATTAAGCGTTGACGACGAACAAGATTTGGAAATCCTGTTGACTCACTATTTCCGGCGCAAAATCCGCAAAGGGGATTATGAGTTTAAGTTTGCTCATAATGGTCTCGAAGCTCTTAAGTTAATGATAGAAGAGCCCGATTTCGACATCATATTGAGTGATATCAATATGCCCGAAATGGATGGCCTCACCCTGCTTTCCCGAATCAATGAGCTGCGGAATCCAGCACAGAAGTGCATCATGGTGTCGGCTTACGGCGACATGAAAAACATCCGGACAGCCATGAACCGCGGAGCATTCGACTTCGCCACGAAACCCATCGACATGGATGACTTGTCGGTGACGATAGAAAAGGCTATCGAGGAAATCAATTATATAAAGGAGAGACAAGAGGAGCACAAACAACTGCAAGCCCTCAAGAACGATATGGAAGTGGCAGCGGAAATCCAACGCGCCATCTTGCCTTGCCGATTCCCACCTTTCCCTGAATTGGCAGACAAACTGGAAATATTCGCTTCCATGACTCCAGCCAAAGCAGTGGGCGGAGATTTCTATGACTTCTTCCGGATTGACGAGCAACGGATAGGATTCGTCATAGCTGATGTTTCGGGCAAAGGCATTCCTGCCGCCCTCTTCATGGCCATCAGCAATCCGGTCATCCGGTCCATCGCATTGACGACCGACAGTTCCAACGACTGCTTGAATAAAGCGAACCAGCTATTGAGCCGGACAAGTGTCGATTCGATGTTTGTGACTGTCCTATATGGCATCTTCAATTTAGAAACAGGAGAAATCGACTTCACCAATGCAGGACACAATCCAACCTATATTTTGCGCAAAGACGGTGAAGTGGAGAAAGTGCCGCAACATTCCAACTTCGTCTTGGGAGCTTTTGAGGATTTCATCTTCCAGCCCGATACGACACACCTCGACCACGGTGATTCAATCGTCCTTTATACGGATGGCGTCACCGAAGCATTCAATGCAGATGAGGAAGAGTTCGGGGAGAAGCGCCTCCATGACACATTGAAAGGATTGAAACAAGAGAGTGCCGAAGGCATCATCAAGGGAATATTGAAGGAGAAAGACCTCTTTGTCGGGGAGACCGAGCAATCGGATGACATCACCATGTTAGTTCTCAAACGCCTATAATATAATGTTATGCAAAAGCTGACTCAAAAGTTTATCCTTATCAGCCTATTCCTCTTCATTTTGGGAGGAACAAGCTGGTTCGTGAATAATCTTTGGAGAGAAAACCAGCAGCAGAAAGCGACGGAAGAGCAACTGATAAAACAATTACAAGAGGCGAAAGAGGCGAAAAACGAAGCCACCATAACCCGGCGCATCAGTTCGCAGTTGGAAGAGATAGCCTATCAACAGAAAGAAATATCAGACATCCAAAAGCAAAAAGCGGAGCAGCAGACCCGGATAGCCGACCAAATGCGCATCAATGCGGAGTTCGAAAAGGAGCGAGCCGTCGCTGCCCAACAAACGGCTTTGGAGGCTTATGCGCAAATGGAGACACAAAAGGAAATAGCGGAAGCGCAAAAGAAGGAAGCAGTCCAAGCCCAATTGAAAGCGGATTCTTTAGCCCATTTAGCACTTGCTCGATCTTTAGGTTCACAAGCCTCCACACAATTTGCCGCCGGCTACCCCGATTTAGCCCGCCTTTTGTGTTATGCTTCCTGGAAGTTCTCCGCACAGAACAAAGAGAACCTATATCAACCGGAGATATTCAATGCGCTCTCCTCCACCAGCGAGATGTCCAAACAGTGGAATATCCACATCGGGTCTATCCGTGACATCATCTGTCATTCGGAAGCGGGAAAGGATTATTTGGTCACTGCCAGCCAATACGGGGAAATCGCCCTTTGGCAAATCCATCCTTCGGGGAATGTGACCCTGAAAAAGGAAATCATTGCCGACTCCCGTTATGACTTCCGGAGATTGCAAATAGATGCGGAAAGGAAAGGCTTGATCGCCCTCTCTTATAGCGGGCAGATTTTATATATCGACAGCTTATTCCACACGACCCAAATCGACCTCAATTTAGTTGCACCAATAGGAATAGAATATCTGTCAGACGCTTGGGTAGTCGCTTGCAAGAGCGGGGAGATATTCAAGATTTCCCTTACCAACGGAAGTTCTGTGTTGTTATATAAACATCCTCATGCCCTCACCACCTTCGCCAAGAGCCGCCAAGAAATATTATTAGGAGACAGCCAAGGCGGGCTCTTCCGGTTGAATCCAAACGGGACAACCTTGGAGCTGTGGAAAGGAATCCGGCAGCCCATTACTGCCATTTATAAAGACCAAGGAATCTTTGCCCTCGGTTATGAGAATGGACGCATCATTATCGGCAACTTGGAGAAAGGCACAATGGAGGAATTGGTGGGTCACCTGTCACGGATAACCTGTTTGCAGCTTGTCAACAAGAGATTGTTCACAAGCAGTTATGACGGGACTGTCCGATTGTGGAATTTGGGCAAAGACAACAAGGTAGGATCGTTTGTCGTGGCAGAACAAAAGAACTGGATTTATGTGTTCCGGATAGAGAACGACAGGAATTTGCTGATTACCGGAAACGGGAAAGGTGAATTGTGTATTTCCTCCATCTCCCCGGAAGTGATGGCAGAAACAATAAGGGAGAAACTTAGCCGGAACTTCACAAAGGAAGAATGGAATTATTATATTGGAGAACTTAGCGAATATGAGACATTTATGCAGGAATAAAAAGGGAAAGCTGTCCCGCCTCTTATTCATAGGAGCAGTCGGATGGATTATGGCTCTCCTCTCCGCATCGGCACAGGAGGGATTGCCTTTCTATGTCAATTACTCCGCAACGGATTATGGGGCGCACAACCGCAACTTCGATGTCGTGTGCGATTCTTCCGGCATTCCCTATTTCGCCAACTTCGAAGGATTGCTCTATTTCAACGGAGCTTCATGGAATAAAATCCTCACTCCCGGCATTTCCAGAATCACCAAATTATATGTGGACAAACAGGGCGAGATTTGGGTGGGAGGATATAATTATATCGGCAAAATCGAATGCTCGGAAATTGGTTCCCCATTCTTGAAAACCTATCTCTCCGATGAGGAATCGCACTCCGGCGGGATGCACATCGGAGAAGTGTCGGCAATCAAGGAGTCGGGTGATTCCCTGCAATTCTTCACCCAGAACTATAAAATCGTCCTTTGCCAAGGCAAGATTCTCCCTGTTGAGCCATTTGCCTCCTCCGACCTTTCTTCTTCGGAGCAAATCCTGAAAGTGTCGGATGACTGGGAAGTTTCCAATCCGAGCCATTCAGGCTTGATTATCCGGAACAACTCGACAGGAAAACAATATCAGCTGACGGAGAGCAATGGATTATGCAGCCAAGTGGTCAATGCGATGAGCTATGACAAGGATGGATCCGTCTGGATTGCGACTGACAACGGAATCGCCCGCATCAATCTTCCCTCCTTCTATTCACATTTCACTGCAACAGAAGGGCTGAGGGGAGAAGTCACGACGATTATCCGCCACAAAGGGATATTATATGTGGGAACATTGCACGGCTTGTTCCTCTATAACGGGAAAACAGGGCTATTTGAAGCCATTCCGGAAATATCGCAAACCTGCTGGCAATTAAAAGCCACTCCTTCCGGCATCCTTTATGCTGCGACAGGAGATGGATTATTCCGGATTGAAGCGTCAAAGGCAGTGCGCATAATCAATGGAAACCTATTCAGTATCGCATTCCACCCCAAGGATGAATCCATCTTCTTTATCGGCGAACTGGATGGCATCCACCGCAAAGGCCATACGGATTACCAGAAAATCGCTCCTATTGAAAAGGCGATGAAGATTGCATTCTACAAGGGGCAGTTATGGGCAGAGAACTTATATGGCGAGATTTACCGGATTGAGGAGGGAAAAGAGGCGCAAGCCATTGGAATGGGACAAGGAGTCACTTCCAAAAGCGGAAACCGGATGCACATGACACAGCAAGGTCCTTATCTGCTCTCCTTGAAAGGCATCCAATCCTGGGATGAGGAATCGGAACAGTTCAAGCCGGTGCAAAGCCCTGTCCTCGACTCCTTGATGGCAGGGAAAGACTGGTGGCCCGGAATGATGGCAACCTCTTCCGTCCATAAAGAGACCTGGATGACGGGCGGAGACTATAAAGGGTTAATAGTGTTCCGTGACAACCAATTGGATAAGGAAAAGATAAGCATGCTGAAGCCGCTGCGCGATTATGCCATCCGGACACTCTATTTGGAACAAGACGGCAAAGCTTGGATTGGCGGGGACTTTGGATTGGTGGAATTCAATCCTGCTTGCAAAGATGCCGCCTATTCCGTCCTGCCCAAAGTCCGCATCCGGCAAATCATAATCAACAACGAACAGCTCTTTTATGACGGGGCAACCGGAGGAAAAGCTGAACTTCTCTCCCAGCCGCAGATAAAATTCGGCAGCTCCACCAAAGAGTTTGACTTTGTTTTCTCATCCGACGTAAACAATCTCTTGGGGCAAACTCGCTATTCATACTATTTGGAAGGATACGAGAACACATGGAGACCTTGGGCAATGGAGACCGCCAAGGAGTACACGAACCTTTCATTCGGCAAATACACTTTCCACCTAAAGACTATCGACTCATTCGGAAGGGAAAGCGAGGAGGCGACCTTCTCTTTCACCATTCTGCGTCCCTTCTACTTGAAATGGTACTGCTGGATTGCTTATGTCGGAATAGCCATCTTGCTGTTACTGCTCTTCTTCAAATGGAGGACGCACCAGTTGCGGCAAAAGACACAATGGTTGGAAGGAGTGGTGGAAGAGCGAACCAAACAGATTCGTGACCAGCGAGATGAAATCGCCGAGAAGTCAGAGAAGTTGGGAGAAACGCTGAACGAACTGAAGAAAGCCCAGTCCATGCTCATCAGGCAGGAGAAAGTAGCAACAGTCGGGAAGTTGACCCAAGGATTAATTGACCGAATCTTGAACCCGCTCAATTATATCATCAACTTCTCCCACCTTTCCAATCTCCTCTTGAAAGAGATGAAAGAGGATTTGGACGACGAAGAGGATCGCATCACGGAAGACAATTATGACGATATGACGGAAATCTTGGGGATGTTGAACACCCACTTGACCAAGATTGAAGAGCATGGCAACAGCACTGCCCGCATATTAAAAGCGATGGAAGAGCTGCTTGCCGACCACAGTTGCCACTTCGACCGGGTGGACATCAACAAGTTAATCATCCACAATTTAACCATCCTGAAGGAGTATTACCAAAAGGAAATCAAGGAGACGGGCATCTCATTTGAAGTCAATCTTCCCGACCTGCCGATAGAGGCTGATGTGGACAAACTATTGTTGGGGAAAGTCATTATGAGCATCTTGCAAAACGGCATCTATGCGCTCCAGCGGAAGAAGAAAAAGGAGGCATTTGACGCTTTGCTGAAAATAAAATTGAGACAAGAGGGGCAGCTTTTGAGGATAGAGTTGTGCGACAACGGCATCGGCATCGAATCCGCTATCTTGGAAAAGGTTTTCGACCCATTCTTCACGACAAAGACAACAGCAGAAGCTGCCGGTGTGGGGCTTTATTTGAGCCGTGAAATCATATTGAACCACAATGGCAAAATAGAAGTCCGGTCGGAGAAAGATAAGTTCACGGAGTTTGCGATAACAATACCGATACATCAATCATTAAAAACGAATGACGATGAGTGAAATGGAAGATTTAAAGAGACGAATCGACGAGTTGCAAAAACAAATCGAACAATCGGACAAGTTAGCCTCCTTGGGGACGCTAAGCGCAGGCATTGCGCATGAAATCCAGAATCCGCTCAACTTTGTCATCAACTTCAGCCAAATGGCGAATGACATGGTGGACGACTTGGAGGATATTTTAGACGAGAAAGAGATAGATTTGGAAAGCGAGGAGAATGGGGAATTGGCTGAGACCATCCAAACTCTCCGATCCTATTTGGCGAAAATAGCAGAGCACGGACATCGGGCTACGGACATCATCCAAGGAATCCTGCTTTACTCCAGGGGAAAATCGGATGTGTTCATGCAGACCGACATCCAAGCCTTGCTAAAGAAATATGTCTGGCTCTCTTTCCATGCGATGCGTGCCAACCTTGCCAATTTCAATGTCACCATCCACGAGGAGTATGACCCGTCGCCTCTTGTCGCCAACCTCATCCCGCAAGACATCAGCCGCGCCATCATCAACCTGATGAACAATGCGTGCTATGCAGTCTGGAGGCGGGAGAAAGAACCCAACGGAGACGACTATGTGCCGACTATTTCCATAAAGAGCCATAAGGAAGGGGAGGAAGTCTGCATTTCCATCGAGGACAATGGCACAGGCATGTCCACCGAAGTGAAACAGAAACTGTTCGAAGCTTTCTTCACCACCAAGCCGGCCGGGGAAGGAACCGGGCTGGGGCTCTCCATTACCCGTGAAATCATTGAGAAGAGGCATCACGGACGAATCGAGTTTGAATCGGAAGAGGGACAATTTACACGTTTCACCATCCATATTCCTATAAAATAATGCGCACAGGTCTGAATTACATAATAGGGTTATTTCTATTCTTGTCCATCGGATGGGCGACCGCCCAAGAAATGGACAAGCGCCAATACTTCTCGGAAGCAGAGAAAGCCTTCGAGATTGGAAGAATCGACCAGTCTATCCAGATCATAAACGACCACTTGTCCAGCTTCCACGGCACATTGCAAGTCAGCGCCTACCGCCTCTTGGCATTGTGTTACCTGGCACAAGACGAGAGGCATGCGGCTTCCGAATATGTGGATCTCCTCCTGCGGGTAGACCCCTATTATAGCATCTCCATCAACGACCCGGAGCGCTTTGCCGAACTGGTGCGGAAAAAGAGAGAAGGGCAGATTACTTTGGTCACCGCATCCCAACAGATAGAGACCTTGGAAGATGCGCCTGTCCCTGTCACCCTGATAACGGAAGAGATGATCAAAGCCTTGGGAGCGACCAACCTGCAGCAAGTCTTGGCAGCTTATGTGCCGGGCATTACCTCGGTGGAAGGGAACATGCTGAATGTTGCCATGCACGGTGTTTACGCCTCCTCGCAAGAGAAGATACTCATCATGCTGGACGGGCACCGCTTGAACAGCAGGGGGACAAATGCCGAAGCACCCGACTTCCGGCACAGTTTGGACAAAATCAAGCAAATAGAAGTCCTCAGAGGTCCCGCCTCCTCGCTATACGGAAACGTTGCCTTGACGGCTGTGGTCAACATCATCACCAAGTCGGGAAGTGAAGTAAACGGCTTGAAAGCATCCTACGGGATGGGCAACAACTCCACCTACAAGACCGACTTGCTATTCGGTAAACGGTTGCTAAACACAGACATCATGGCGTGGGCTTCCCTCTACTCTTCTTCAGGGGAAAAGCGCATAATCACCCATGACGACCCCGACTTCATCGGAATCATCCCAATAGACGGCTATGCCTATTTGGGCGGATTCAACAACAAACCCTCTTACGACGTGGGCTTCCACCTCCAATGGGGGAAACTGAAGTTCCTCTTCAATCAGCAGCACAGCAAGCGCATCACACCATACACCTCGTCCGCCTTGCACCCGACGATATACGACTATGACCGATACAGGAAATACAACGGCACGAAGCCGGGTAACAGCAGGTTGTCCACCCATGGGGAATTGGGCTATTCCGACCGCAAAGGGGATTTCTCTTGGGGCTTGAATGCATATATCGACGCTGAAAAGCAAATCAACTATGATGTCTCCGGCGACACCTTGAACGCCGACGATGCCGTCCTGAACATCTCCTCATTGATAGGGGAATATATCCGGGACAGCTTCCTTATCCAGACGAAAGGTGTCTACCAGGTGTTGGAATGGGAAGATGTCAGCTATGGTGCGTCTGCAACCGGGAACCTAAGCTACCAATGGGGGCAAAAGCAGAGGGGCAACCTTTTGTTCGGAGCACAAGTGGAGAAATACGCTTTGACTTTTAGCTCCTTCGCCTTGGGAGACGAGTTCGACCGGGTGGATTTGACCTACTCCGACCGCAACTCCCGGTTGCCGGAAGGGAGTGAATATTCCTATTCGGGATTCATGCAGGTCAAGCACTATTTCCTGCCGCAGCTCATCCTGAACGGAGGATTGCGCTTCGACTACAAACACAGATACAACGGGAAGAAGCTCCATGCCCTCTCCCCTCGCCTCTCAATCATTTACAAATGGAGCGACCGGTGGAACATGAAACTGAGCTATGCACGTTCATTTGTGGATGCGCCCTATTTCTACCGGGCAAACCGAACGAAGGCTTATCAGGGCTATGCCGACCTGAATGCCGAGCACATGGATGCCATCCAGCTGTCGGCAACTGCCAACATCGCATCGCATTGGCGTTATGACGGGAACATCTATTACAACAGCTTCTCCGACTTGGTCTATTTCGACACCGATAGGCTCTTCAACTTCTCCGGTGCTTTGAAGTTAGCCGGAATGGAGCACGCATTGTCATATACGCAGCCCTCTTTCAAAGCCCACTGGAACCTCTCTTATCACTACTTGATAGACTCGCAGTCCTACATGGCAAACGGCAACAAGATACATAACGTACCGACATTCAATACTAACCTTGTCGGCATGGGGAAAATCCTTTCCTTCCCCCAGGGGCACTCCATTTGGCTGCGGGGCAACCTCTCCGTCTCCTCCCGGCAGATTGCACAAGTGGGGAGCGAGTTTGACGGGGACAAGACACTGAAGAAGATTCCGGGAAGGGCGCTGCTTAATTTGGGCGGCATATACACAATGAACGAGTTCGAGCTTAGCATACAATGTTTCAACCTCTTGGGCAATCACTATTCCCAAGGAGGACCAATCCCTTATGTCGTCCCGCAGCAAGGACGAAGTTGGATGGCGAAGCTGACCTATTCATTCCATTAATCGAATCCCTTTATCCCTATCACAATGATTCCACTTAATGACATACAATACCGCTTTTGGATGGACGATTGTCTGAGATCCGACAATGCCTACAATGTATCCTATTCATTCCGGATAACCGGGACGATAGACGAAAGGCTGTTGGAAATGGCGTTGCACCAAGTGATGGCGGCATACGAACCCTTCCATTCGACCATCCGCCGGGATGGGATGCAAGCATGCTTCTTACCGGAAACGGATTTCAAAGTTCCTTTGCAGGTCAGCCAATCCGACGACTCCTCGGTAGAGAAAGTCCTTGATAGATTCGCAGGGAAACGCTTCCTGTTGGAGTCGGAATATCCCTGCCGTTTCCTCCTTGTCAAAACACCATCCTGCTCCTACCTATTGACGCTTTTCCACCACATCGTGATGGACGGATTGACAATGGTCGAGTTCTGCGGCTACTTATCCAGCTATTACACGGCTCTGTGCAAAGGAGAACCATTGCCTGCATGCGAAGCACCCACTTTGGAAGAGTTCAACAGCTATTGGGAAGGACAACCGGAGGAGGAGAAAGAGGCAGACCTCTCCTATTGGACAGACTACCTGAAAGGGACCCCTCTCCACTTCCCGCTTCCGGGAGAGAGAGAAACCGCCACCCGGCAAGGCAGCCAGCTTTATGCTTTCGAAGCGGGGGAAAAGCTTTGTGCTCAATCGCTCCTCCTCGCCAAAGAGATGCAGACAACCCCTTTCCGGCTTTATGCCTCGGCTTGGGGCATTGTCCTCCAATATTTCCTCCAAACCGACACCCTCGTGCTGGACCACACCGTCCATCTGCGCCCGAAATGCTTCCAAGGGTTGTTGGGGTCTTTTGTCAACAACCTCCCCATCCGCATCCCTTTTGAAGAGATGGAACTCTTTTCCGATGTAGTCCGCTTCATGGACGAGAACCGAACCAAAGAGCGGCAGCACCAACGTGCTACTTATACCGATATCATCTTGCGGATGCGCCAGCAAAAAGAATTGGCAGAAAGCCAGGAACTGTTCAACGTCAGCATCGACTATCCGATACGGAACCACTCCTTCCGGTTGGATTTCCCCGGATGCCGCATCAGCTTCCACCGCCAAATCTTGGCAGAGATGATTGGGGACATCTGCCTGGTCATCGAAGAGAAAAGCAACCTCCCGTGCAGCATCCGCTACAAGCAAGGGATGGATCCGCACCTTGTCCTAACGATGGCAGAGGCATTCCTCCTTGTCCTCGGCCAAGCGGTTGCCTCTCCCCAGATTCCCATCCGCCAGCTGCGTTTCATCAGCCCGGAGAGGGAAGCTTCCCTCATCAAGTCTGCCCGGCAAAGCCTGTATGCGCCCCTGCCTGCCGCCTCGTGGAAGAATGTAGTGGACGCCATCCGCCAAAGGGCAAACCAATCCCCGCAAAAAACAGCCTTGCGGTTTCACGGGGAGAGTTTGGGTTACGGAGAACTTTATGGGAAAGCGGAGAGCATCGCCACTTTCTTAAACAAGAAGGTAGGAAGCGGAAAGCCGGTCGGAATCTGGATGCACCGAGGCTTTGAAATGGTCATCGCCATGGTCGGCATCTTAAGGTCGGGCAACCACTATGTGCCTTTCGATACCGGAAACCCGCCCGCCCGATTGAACCAAATTATTGCGGACTGCCAAATCCCGCTCGTCCTCACCCAAGGAGAAGAAAGCGCAATCCCGCCCCTCAACACCGAAGTTCTTCCCATCTGCCATGCCTATTCTTCCATCGCAGGGAATCTACCAGAGATACAAGAGGGACAAACCGCCTACATTATCTACACTTCCGGGACAACGGGACAACCGAAGGGAATCGGCATTTCCCATGGCAATTTGGACAATTTAGTCCGGAACGACACAGCACTCTTCCGGCTGACGGAGCGGAGCATCGTGCTGCACTCTTCCAACATCTGTTTCGATGCCTCCGTCACCGAGATATTCTCCACCTTGTCAGCAGGGGCGACGATGGTCATCACCCACGAGGAAGAGATGAAAGACCCGTCGTTAACCGCCCAGCTCTTGGTGCAGGAAAAGGTCACCTGCGCCACCATCCCACCTGCCCTGCTTCCCCTCCTTCCCAAAAAGGAATATCCGGAATTGGAAACCCTCATCTTGGGAGGAGAAAGCGTCTCTGCCGAGGCAGTCAGCCATTGGCGGGGCAAATATAGGATTATCAACGCATACGGTCCTACGGAAAACACGGTGGACACATCCGCCTGCGTCCTGACGGATGAAACGCCGGTGAACGATATCGGCACACCACTCGCCGGAGTCACCTGTTATGTACTGGACAAACATGGAAGGCTGCTGCCCGATTATCTCCCCGGCGAGCTTTATATCGGGGGGAAACAATTGACAAAAGGCTATTTAAACCATCCCGAAATGAACAGTCAAAAGTTCGTCCCCAACCCGTTTGTAACAGACCAAGAGAAAAGTGAGGGGAAATTCCTGAAGCTCTACAAAAGCGGGGATTGGGTGAAGCGGTTGCCCAACCAGCATCTAATCTTTTTAGGACGGACGGATTTCCAAGTAAAAATCAGGGGACTCCGGATTGAACTGGAAGATGTCGCCAACAATATCAACCAGTTGGAGGGTGTCCGACGCTCTTTCGTCGATGTGCAAACCCTACACGGAGAGAAGCAGTTGGTTGCCTATGTCGAACCGGAAAAGGACAGCGACCTTTCCATCCCCAGCTTGAGGAAAAGGCTTGCAGAGTCCATCCCGGCATACATGGTGCCCAACTACTGGGCTATCTTGCCCGGACTGCCCCTGAACGGAAGCGGAAAAATAGACAGGAGCCTCCTGCCTGCACCAGCCCTCTCCAAAGGGGGAAGCGACACGGTGCGCCCGCCACGAACTGGGGAAGAAGAGCTACTTTGCCGCATCGTCTCATCGGTGATGGGCATTAGTTCAATCAGCCCGGATGCGGACTTATTCGACTGTGGCATCTCCTCCATGCAGGTGATGCAAGCTGCCTTTGAAGCGCAGGAGTTCGGGTTAGATTGCTCTGTTTCCAAGTTCTACGAGTCAAGGACGGTTACCGGCATCTTGGCAAATCACCATTCGCATTTCTGTTATTGGGCAAGCCCGTGGCAGGAAGGGAAACCGGTCTTGTTGATTGTCTGTGGCTATCCCTACTTAAGTCCCTCTTATGACACGCTCGTCCACTACCTGAAGGATGACTTCTCCCTGCTGGTTTTGGAGTCATACAACGAATATTTCAAAGGAAAGGAGGAGTGCTCGTTGGATGCGTTGCTTGACTTCTACTCCCAGCTGCTGTCCATGCAATTGAAGGGAAAAGTGCTGGCTGGCATGACAGGGCTGTGCCTCGGAGGGGAGATTGCGTTGCAATTGGCTTATCGGTTGGACAAACAGAAGGTCGCACATCCTAAGGTGTTTGTCCTCGACGGCTTTTCCGACAGGTTGGAGGACAAAAGCCATTCGTTCATCGAAGAGCCGGGAATCGACGAGGAGACAAACCAGATGCGGAACAGGATTAGCGACTCGCTTATCAACTCTTTCTTCTTCCATGCCTACCAAGGTGAAGTACATATCTGCCTCGCCAATCAATTCACACGCCACCTCCGTTTTGAAAACTTACCAGAGGAGAAAGACCCAGTCATCATCCGCCGGGCTTTTGAACGGTTCAGTAACAATGGAAAGGGATGGAAACGGCTGTTACCCCATTGCTTTCTACATTCCATCAACGCCACACACTGGTCCATCATGCGCAAAGAGGGAATGGAAAAGATTAAATTCATCCTTATCCAAGCTCTTTATAAGTAACATGACAAGATGATAAAAGGCGGTGCACAGGAATGCAAACTGTAGTATCTAACATTCTGCCAACTCCGGTGCGCCGCCCCTTTAATATTTTGATTTCAAGGTGAAACTATCTCCTTTTAATTGTTTGTACTATCTCAGGTACGGACTACTTTCAATCAATGATTGATAAAATAATCCAAGTGTATTTTCTCCATAATCAACGGGTAGAAGTCTACATCCTCTCTTGGCTTTTCTTTCACGATGCCGGACAACGTATACACTGCACAAACTTCATAACGCTTCTTGAAATCATCTGGCAACCTTGTAGGATAATAAATAGTACCATTATGCAATAAAAAGATGGAATCATTTCGCAGAATTAAGCCAAGGGTATCAGTCATGGGGGAATAGCTGCTTTCTATCATCTTTTCTATATCATAACGCACATCTTTTAATTCATCTATCGTTTTCAAATCCTTAAAACGATTGTCCTTTTTATCCAACTGTAAAAACATCCTGCCTAAACTTGGGTAGTATTTGTGATTGCCACGATACTCATAATTTTCATCCGGCTCGTCCGAACTACATGCCATGCCTATAACTACAAACACCATCGACAAAAGCAAGATCCACCAATTGTCTTGGACAACATAGATTATAATTTCAACCTCTTTGAAAAGAATACCAACTTTCCTGCCAACAAATACTACGTTTGGTATGATATGAGTGACGAAGGTACTAAAATTTTCAATTGGGCAACAGGAAATCCTGGCTATTATTTAAGCAAGACATTAGCAAAATCCACAGATTACCCTTCCGTACCCGTTGAAAGTGAACTTGAAGAAGGCAAGCACTGTGTAAAGCTTACAACAAGAGCAACCGGCAGAAAGGCTATAGATAGGGATATGCCGATTGCTGCGGGAAATTTCTTTTATGGTAGATTTAATGCAGATATTGCCCTTGAGCATCCTATGGAAGCAACTGAGTTTGGCTGGCAAATCAATTTCAAGCCTGTTCAGTTCAAAGGTTATTATAAATACCAGCGAGGAGAAAAAGTTATAGACAAAAATCAAAATGAACTAAAAGACAAAAAAGATTATGGCGCTATCTATGCTGTTCTCTATGACAATGAGGCTGGAAATGTTGTATTAAACGGAAATAACATTCTTACCAGCGACAACATAGTTGCATTGGCAAAATTGCCAGATATAGATAACACTCCAGAGTGGACAAACTTTAGTGTCGATTTTTCATATATGAAGGAATTTGATGAAGCTAAGATGAAAGCATACGGATACAGTTTAGCCATTGTCAGTTCCTCAAGTGTTAATGGAGATCACTTTGAAGGTGCCGTAGGAAGTACTCTCTGGATTGATAAGTTTACAATAGAACGTGAAAAAACTGAATAATAAAATGAGAAAAGCTATTATAACAGCTATATTGTTTTCAATGGGTACTGTACCAGGTTTATGCAACAACAACCTGTTACACAACTATAGTTATTATGCGCGAGTTGCATATAATTTAGGAGGTACAGCTCCTATAGGAATGCCGGAAACAATCAGAACTATGCATAAATATAGTCTTCGCCCTAATTTCATGCTTGGCGTTGACGCCTTCCATCCATTTACAGAAAAATGGGGAATTATGTTTGGACTTCATTTTGAAAACAAAGCCATGAAGATTGATGCTGGGGTAAAGAACTATCATATGAGTATGCAGCAGCAAGGTAGCGACCCTATCGAAGGCATGTTTACTGGTAATGTCATGACAAAAGTTGACCAAAGTTTAGCAACCATTCCTGTTCAAGCAACATATGACATTAACGATAAAGTCCGTATCAAGCTCGGTCCTTATTTTTCATACGTAACTGCCCACAAATTCAATGGTTATGCCTACGATGGTTATCTGAGAGAAACAGACCCAACGGGTACCAAAGTGAACCTTGGACATGAAGCCAACGACAGAGGTGACTATGATTTTTCTGACGATATGCGTAATTGGCAATTTGGCATTGACGCAGGAATGGACTGGTATTTTTCTAAACGTTGGGGTGGCTTTGTTGGATTGCGCGGTAGTCACGGCTGCTTTCTTCAAAAGCAGAGCAGCACAAAAAGTCACATACCGCATTGCCGGAGGGGGATTCCCGGATAATGAACACAAAGGCAGTTGGTTCAATCTGGCTGGAAATCAGGTAATCCGCTTTGATTTTGGTCACAAACGGATAGAACTGGGGCATATAGGAGAACAAATCGAACTCCTGTTCCAGTATTTCTTTCAACCGCACCAGTGCCAGCAGGCGCGGCTCCACATACTCCTGATAGAGTGTGCCCTTCTTTACCTTGTCGTAGGTGATCTTGCCGGATAGAATCATATCCACTGTTTTGCGCGGGCTATACCGGGGCAAGGCGATGTCTTTCAGGTAGTGGAACCCAGCAAGGTGAGGAAAGTCCTCTGGTGAAAATGTCAGCTTGATCTCGTGCAGTTCACCCTTATAGCCGTAGGTGAAAACATAGTGGTACTCAGTCAGTTCTTTCCAGACTTCTGCTGCCCGATACAAAATATCTTGCTGTTCGTCCTGCACGTTTTCACCTTCCCTCAAAAAAATAGAAGCCCTGCCGAAAGGCAAGGCTCCTATTAAGCGTTTTCTTTCGATTCATCGAATCTATTCGGCTTGTGGTTCACGCTCAACCCACGGTCTGGCTCCACAATCGGCTGATACCGAACCAGTCCACTGCTTCATCGCCACCGATAGCTGGTCAACGCCGCTATCCTCTAGCTTTATTATACCACAAAAGGACGTAAGTTCAAGCACTTAAATTCAAAAAACACTCAATCGTATTATATGCAAGTTATACTAGATGGTTCCTTATGGTATCGGTTCATCTAATTTCGATTGTAGCACCAACTG
>OQVT01000707.1_pt1 | contig 19710 bp, 15 predicted proteins | sample 1691561 | NCBI WGS metagenome assembly OQVT01 (sample SAMN03418260, study PRJEB22391) | human gut metagenome | biome: human-gut; feature: organic feature; material: feces | host: Homo sapiens | place: Tanzania | collected 2013-01 | reverse complement strand
CAAATGCATCTGCTGCAAAATCGTCTGCACCATTGCCTGCCGATTACGAAATTCCAAGCGTAAGTGCACAAATAGATGATATGCCGGAGCATGCCTTTTCGATGCTTCAGATGGGCTCACCAAAGAAAAAGTCAGAAGTTATTCAGAATCTTCGTACATTGACAGAAATGTATGGAAGTTGGATTACAGATGTATTGACAAACGACGAAGCTATGCATGATGATAAATTTAAGGCAACAGGTCAGACTATTATTGATAAATGCAATGATGCAAATCGTAGGATGAATGCTGGAATTGATTTGATTGAAAATAATGATAAGGTATATCAAGCGTTTGTGTTTATGAATCAAGCAATGTATTTACAGAGAAGTATTACAGCTTTTTCAAAAGATTATGGTAATGGAATTCCTTGTAGTTTAAGAGATTATATGACTGATATGCCAGAAAAAGGAAGAAAGAAAGATCATAGTGAGTGGAGACCATTCCAGATTGCGTTTGTGCTTTTGAATTTGTATGGAATTATGGATGGTGAATCTCCAGAAAGAGATATTGTTGATTTGTTATATTTCCCTACTGGTGGTGGTAAGACAGAGGCATATTTAGGACTGATTGCTTTTACTATAGCATATAGGAGACTGACAGCTTCAGATGAAACTGATTATGAAAAGACTGAAAGACCGTCTGAAGAGTCTGTAAAGGCATATATGAAAAAGTTGTTGAGATCCAATTCGATTAAGTATTCCGTCAAGGAGGTAAGCGGAGGGTTCTCAGAGAAGGTCTCCTATGACTTTGTAGTCAAGAACTATGGTTTCAAAAGCTTTCTAGTAGGGGACAGCGGTGATTTGGGGCGTCAACTTATGAACTACAAGGGTTGGGCGTATACCGCCCTTAAGAACAAGGATTCAAGTGGTTTGGAGACTGTCTTTGTCGTTGATTCAGACAGAACCGACGACTCTTACAAAACCGCTTTGAACATTCTGCAATCAGCTGCGAGGGTTATGAAGCCTAGTGAGGTGTTTCCGTTCGTTCAGAGTCTAGGAACCGCGTGATTTAGTTGTTTTTGATTGGTGTTTGAGCCCTCGTGGGGGTAGTTCTCCATTGAGGGCTTTGTTGTATTCAGACCTCTTCGAAGAAAGTATCGGGGTGGGAGGGGTCGAACTGTTCGTTCGCCCACATGACGGTCACAAGGTCCTGTGTGTCGCTTAGATTTATTATGTTGTGCGTATAGCCTGGGAGCATGTGAACCGCCTCTATCCTGTCTCCTGACACTTCATATTCCCGTATTTCGTCTGTTCCTATTTTCCTTTCCTGTATGAGTCCGTGGCCTGAGACCACAATGAAGAACTCCCATTTGCTGTTGTGCCAGTGTTGTCCTTTGGTTATGCCCGGCTTGCTTATGTTCACGCTGAACTGTCCGCAGCTTTGGGTCTTGAGCAGTTCTGTGAAGCTTCCTCTGTCATCTGTGTTCATCTTGAGGAGGAATCTTGTGGCGTCCTTTGGTAGATAGGAGAGGTAGGTGGAGTATAGCTTCTTTTCAAACGATCCTTCAGGTATCTGTGGCATGAGCAGCGTTTTGGGCTGTTGTTTGAATATGTGCAGCAGTTCAACGATTCTTCCAAGGGTGACTTTGTGGGTGATGGGGATGCAACAGTATCGGCCTTCGTTGGTATGAGTGGGCTCTGTGCCGTTGTAGTTGCAGCGGTGTGGCCTACCCAGGATTGCGTGTACCATTTCGTCCACGAGGTCGTCTATGTAGGCCAGTTCAAGTTCCACGTTGGGGTCGGTGACTTGGATTGGAAGGTCGTTTGCGATGTTGTTGCAGAATGTGGCGACTGCGCTGTTGTAGTTGGGCCGGCACCATTTGCCAAAGAGGTTGGGGAAGCGGTAGACGAGAACCTGTGCGCCTGTCTCCTTTGCGTATTCGAAGAACAGTTCTTCTCCGGCTTTTTTGCTTCTTCCGTATTCGCTGTCTTTGAAGCGGCCTTCCAATGTCGCCTGGATGCTGCTTGAGAGCATGACAGGGCATTTGTTGTTATGCTTCTTGAGTGTGTCAAGCAGTGTGGATGCAAAACCAAAGTTGCCTTTCATGAACTCCTCGTTGTCTTTGGGTCTGTTGACGCCTGCGAGGTTGAACACGATGTCGCAGTCCCTGCAGTAGTCGTCAAGCTTCTCAGGTGGTGTGTCTAGGTCGTATTCGTAGATGGCTTCTATGGTGTTTTGGGGGTTTTGCGAGGATGTAGATTGTGGGGATGTTTTTGTTTGGTGTACAGTGTGGATTTCTTTGGAGTTTTCTTTGATTGGGCTTGTTGAGGGTGGGGCTGTCAGCTCTGGGTACGTTTTGTTACGGCCATCCTGGATGGTTTTGAGGTTCTCTACGAGGTTGCGGCCTACGAAGCCTTTTGCGCCTGTGATTAGAATGTTCATGTGGGGTCTCCTTCAACAATCCATTTGCCGTTTCGGGCAGAGCCTTCTCTGTGAATACGGCCTGTTTCTTTGAGTCTATTTATTGCTGTTTCTGCTTGTTTTTTGGTGGATTGTAGAGCCAAAGCTAATTCATTTATGGTTATTTGAGGATTGTTGGTAATGATTTCTAAAGTCTTTTCAACTCGACTGGCTATTTCATCACCTTTTTTCATCTCTTTTTCATCACCTTTTTCAGAAAGGAGATGATCTGTATTCCATCTTGCATCACGTTTTCCCCAGTTCTTATTCTTTAATGTGGCGTAAAGCATAAACTCACTTTGTTTGTATTCTGGTTCCGGTAGTCCTGCTTTGGACATGTCTCTATATATGCGATCAACGCCCTCTCCGAATTCCTTTACCAGATCATACTCATTCAAGAATTCAACAATCTTGGGATTGCGGGAAAAATGAAATTCTCGGATGTTGTTTACTCTGACAAGACCAGGAAGAATGCCAGGGCTCTCCACTGTAAGGTGGTCATCAAACATCTTAATTTGAATATCCGTACCACCTATACTGTAATCACGATGTGCCACTGCGTTTATAATCAGCTCCGTCCAACAAAACTCTGGAAATTCTGGAATGGTTTGAAACACCGCTCCGACTCCAAGTTTTGTGTATTCACGGATTTGTGTTTTTACAAAGGCTGTCACATCTTTTAATTGTTCCAACAGTCGCCCGGTGAATTTGACATCCTTTACGACATTCATGTCGTTTCCAACATTTGCGGTTGTACCTTCATAACGAATGAAACGAATCCTAGCTCGAGGGAAAAATCGTTGTGGGTTTCTTCCGAACAGTAGCACTGCAGCTCCGCTTATTAATTCTTCATTACGATGCATAGTGACAAAATCATTATTGTGTCGGAGATAAAATTCAGCATTTCCTTTATTGTACCCAATTTTATTGCAATGCTCTGAAACATATTCCAAATCGAGATCTTTCAATGTTGCGTTCGGCACTGGTTGATCTTCAAAGTATTTGATTCCTTTTGCGTACACAAGCTGAAGTCTCTGCTCAAAGTTCAGTTTTTTGCTTTTGTCTCCGACTCGCAGATATACTTCATCTGCTTGGTTCGCTACGACACGGCTGCTTTGGAAAATCTGCATGCGAAGCACATGGTTTGGATTTCCTTTGCAGTCAACGACATCTATCGTTGTCAGGTCAATCTGAACGCTTGGTATACAATAATCGTATGGAACTCTCAAGAGGTCTTGTACATTCTTTTCCTGCGCATCTATTCCGGTGATTGTACCATCGTCTTCAATGCCAATAGCCAAAAATCCTCCGTCTGCATTTGCCATTGCAACAATAGGAATGGCTAAGTCAATTGCTCTAATCCGGGCGGATTTTCTATCCAAGATTTGCCTCTCAGTTGAAAACTGCAAATCCTCTATGTTGTTTGGATTAAACATAGCCCGTGGCCTCCTTGTGTCTTGGTTCAGTGCCATACGAGTGCCATTATACCTGAAAAAACAGCTTTTCCAAAGGTTTTTGCCTGATGATTGTAATGTGGGACTTTCTTGGTGCATGTTTTAGGACATAGGCTCTGGTTTAGGATGAAAAATGAATGAAAAAACACGGTTGTTGTTTTATACTCTTAATAGCTTATCGATTATGGGGGATCATTTGATTCTAAAGAGACTCGGAACAGGCGGTTCTTCCAAAGTTTCGCTTGATTCCTGTTTGGCTAAGACCGAAGAATATGAAGGTCAGAGAAAAAACGGCATGAGCGTGGAAGAGCACTGCACCCTTTCTGGCTTTGTTGCAGAGGAGCTTTGCAGAATTTATAGTTTGCAATGTTCAATTGGGTTGTTTCCCTCTGGCTTTGATTTCATTGTTGCATTGCATGATATTGGAAAGGTTTCAAAGCCGTTTCAGGATATGATTCATGGTTGTCTTGATGAAAGAATGAAAAGCACCCTTCCTCGACATGACCAGATAGGACGATCGTGTGTTTCCAACTTTGCCCATGAGCCTTGTGATTCTCGTTTAAAGGGAGCGGACTGGCATTCCATTGCAAAAGCAGCCGGTATTTCAAAGGGCACTCTCTATTACCATTATAAAGTAAAGGAAGATATTCTTCTCGACATAACCGACAGGTATCTCGACGAACAATGGAACGACCTTATAAAGTGGACCGAGGATAAGGGAAAGGATACATCGCTCCACAGACTTATAAAATATGTTATCGAAAGAAATATAAATATCTCCGGGCCGCGTATTCACCTGCTTTACAATGCATGTATCGGAAATGAAGAGATTTCAGAAATGATTTTGGATAGATACAAAAAGTTCCAGAGAATTATTTCAAAGAAGATTGCGGAACGTATCGGAGATGAAAACGCAGATTATATCGCCTGGGTGTGCCTTCTTATTTCCGACGGTCTTATCGTACAGGAGGGCCTGAAAAATAAAGAACTGGATATCGATGAGTTTATAAGAAAAACAGACAGCTTCGTAAAAGGAATGCAAAAAACCGAGGCAAAATAATTAAAATAAAGTATAAAAAATCAAGCGGATTGTTACACTATTAACAAAGTTTTTTATTCACGCTCAAATCCATTGACACGTACTGCTTTAAACCTATAATTGTATATTGAACACAGGGTGTGAAATTGCAAATAGTTTTATTGGAGGCAGTAAAATGTCAAGAAGAGAAAATTCAGCAACACTTTACAGCTACGTAAAAAATTATATCATGAAGCTCATTGTTTCCGGCAATTATCCCGAGGGGTCGCAGCTGCCTACGGAGTACCGCCTGATGGAAGACCTGAATGTCGGAAGAGCAACCGTAAGAACAGCACTTTCACAGCTTGAGGACGAGGGTGTTATCTACAAGAAGCAGGGAATCGGAACCTTTGTCTGCAAACGCGAAAAAAATGCGGAGCTTATGCCCTTCCTCTCTATCTCACTCATAATGAACAAACTGGATCTTAACTATACGGGTAAAGTCGTAGACGAATTCAACGAGACCGTTAAAGACGGTTTTTTATCAGAAATATGGGATAAAGGCACCGAGCTTTGCGGAATAAAGCGAATCCGTTTTATCGAGGGCAAACCGTTAGTCATAGACTCAAATTTTATCCCCGAAAAGCTGTTCCGAAGAACTGAGGTTTCACCTGTTGACAGAAAGTCCTTCACCGATTCTCTCATCAAGGAGCTCGGCGGAGACGTTTCTTCGATAAAGACAAACAGCATCATTCGCAGGCCCACGGAGTACGAGAGTGAAATCCTTCAAAAAGCAGATGATGAAAACATCATAGAGGTAACACAGTCCGTAAACCTAAACGGTTATGACTTCCCCGTTTGCTGCAGCAGACTTATCATACCGATGAGTGTCCTCAATTATCCATTTCTCGGATAAAAGTGATGTATTACATAATTTTCAAGCCCAAAGCCAAGGCTTTGGGCTTGTTTTTTTATCAATCATCAGCACTTTGTTCAAACGGATTTCTTCCGAGAGTTTTTCCTGCCTCATAAGGAAGCTGGAAAGTATAATCCTGGAACTGCGGCTCCGGTTCTGGCTCAGGCTCCGGTTCAGGGTTCTGTTCAGGGTCCTGTTCAGATTCAGGCTCCGACTTTGTCTCAGATTCAAAAACATGCTCCGGCTCAGTAACAGTCTCAGGAATCGATTCAGACTCGGAAACTGATTCAGCACCGGATATTGATTCTGTTTCAGAGGCCGTCTGCTGCTCGGGAATCTGCTCTGCTTCGGAAATCGACTCTGTTTCAGGAGTTACCTCCTGTTCGAAAATCGTTTCCGGTTCGGAAGCCTGCTCCGGTATTGAAGTTTTAGTCGGATTCGGCTCAATAGCCTCAACATACGCGTCCGCAAACGGTTCTGTCGGAAGGTCAAGTACCGGCTCGTTTACAAATCCGGACATGGATGAATCAAAATTGAGATGTATCTGATCCTCCGACGGATTTTGTTCTGACTCGACGGGTGCCTCAACTGTCGGCTGAATCGATGCTTCAAGAGTTGGCTCTGACTCGGCAGGTGCCTCTACCGTCGGCTGAATCGGTACTTCAAGTGTCGGCTCTGACTCGGCAGGTGCCTCTACCATCGGCTGAATCGGTGCTTCAAGTGTCGGCTCTGACTCAGTGGGTGCTTCAACTATCTGCTCGGAATGTACATCTTCTTCGACTGTCTGCGTAAATTCTGCAGGCATTTCTGTCGGGATAGGAGTAAAGCCTGCGGTTTCAATATCATTATCCACAGACGAATTTATTATCGGCGTAGATGCGCCGAGCTCAACAGGTGCTTCCGGTGTTGATTCCGGTTCTGCAGGCACCTCAATTGTCGGCTGGAACGTTGCCTCGTGTGTCGGCTCAGGCTCTGCATTTTCTTCGAGAGTCTGTGCAAATTCTGTAGGCAACACTACTGTCGGAATAGTCTCAGCTGGAGCTTCAAGCGTTTGCTCAACTGTCGAAGCAGGAGCAGAGACTGCGTTTTCAATACCATTATCCACAGACGGATTTATTATCGGTGTAGGTGCGCTGAACTCAATTGGAAGCTCCTCAGGTGCTTCGGCGCCCGGAGTCAATATTCCCGTTTGCTCAGGAACAAGAATATCAGGCTCATTTGCAACAAATTCAACCTTTTCAACACTCGGATTCATTTCTACAAGAGGCTTTGTCTCTTCACGCGGTGCCGTAATTGGTCCGCTGGTTGATACCGGCTCATAATTTTCAGCCATCTTTTCAATGAAGTCATAATTAAGTCCGCCGTTTGCAGACGAGAAATCCAGTCCTGTGAAGCTTTTTGTCGGTTTCTTATCCGAAAAATCTTCGTCCGATGCCTCCCCACTTCCGAAGTTGAAGGTATAAGGCGTTGTATTTGAAAGTTTTTTATTTTTTATGATACTTATTATACCGAAAATAATAATCACAAGAAGAAGAATTGCGGAGACAATTATTACACCGAAAACAACCTTCATAAAGCCTTCGTTATCTTCTCTTACGTGACTTGCGGGAACAGCGCCTTCAACATTTACGGTATAAACACTGCTTGTACCGTCCGGGTTTGTAAGCGTTATTGTCACGGTATAATTATTTGCCTTTAAGTCATCGGCTCCCTTTATTTCCACGTTGGACTGCTCCGTATAAACAGGTGTAACATCAAGAGTGTTCGTCCCCTCGGGAACAGTAACCGTATATGTATGAACATCCGGTAAAAATGCTTTAAGAAGTTCTTTTCCGTCAGATGTTTTTATGCTGAGTGACTGTATCTCATTATTTCCCGCAGACTCAGCGGAAGTCTGTGTCGGAGCAGGTGCCGCGGGCTTGGTGTTTACGCTTTTATTTGTCGCAGGTTTTGTTGCCGCGGATTTTGTGGCAGGCTTTGTCTGGGCGGACTGTCCCGTAGCAGCCTGCCTCTTGGTCGATGTAGCAGTTTTGGTAGTCGTCACCTTTTTAGTAGTTGTGGTATTTTTCTTTGTTGTGGTCGTTGTCTTTTTCGTTGTCGTGGTTGTCCCGGAAGCATCCGAACCTGATACGTCGGAGCCCGAAACGTCTGAACCGGATACATCCGAGCCGGAAACATCTGATCCCGAGACATCCGAGCCCGAGGGGTCTGGATCACCTTCAGCGGTAGCAACCGTCAGCGGTGTTACGGCAATTGCCAAAATGACAATCAAAGACATTATTACAGTTAAAATCCGGTTAGACTTCATTATAGGTTAACCCCTTCCGAAAAAATAAGGTAGCACACAGAGAGTGCTACCTTATATTATATGTTTTTTATTCTACAATAGCAAGTTTTTTAAACTGCAAACCTGTTTCCTTAGTCCGCAAGCAGTTCAAGTGCTTTCTGAAGCTGTGCGTCATCGGTATCCTTCATGATTCCTATCTGTGCCGTTTGCTCTGCAGTCATACTCACCTCGTGATCGGGTTTCAGTCCGACTCCGTTATAAGAATCACTCTTATAAGGAAGTATCTCGGCAACCGTGAGAACTACTGCACTGCCGTCGGAGAACTGATGAACCTCCTGCATGGAGCCGATACCCTTTGTGGTTGTTCCTATAAGCTCGGCTTTTCCGAAGTCTCTGAGGTCACATGCAAAAAGCTCTGCAGGACCGGAGGTGTTTCCGTTTACGAGAACAAGCATGGGTAGAACGATACAGTCCGAGTCGGACGGGAATGTCTTAACTGTCTTACCTTTCTTGTCAACCGCAGTAGCCATGGCAGCTCTGCCGTCAGACGCTACAGGCACGAGGATATCAAGCACCTTTGCGGCGTAATCAATACTTCCCTCCGAACAATTTCTCACGTCAAGTATCAGGGACTTGCAGCCCTCCTTTGTGAGGCTGTTAACCGCGTCCTTAAACTGCGCAATCGTGTTTTCATAAAAAGCATTTATTGAGATTATTCCGATTGTACCGATGCTTCTCGAGGAAACCGTGGCTTCACTGTAGCCCATAACAAGATTTTCGGTCTTTGTTGTCTTTTCTCTTACATACGTAACCTTTACACTGCTCATCTTTTCGCCGTAAAGCTTTGACATGAGCGATGTATAATTCGTCTTTGTAACGGCTTCATTTCCTATTTCCGTTATTTCATCTCCGGCTTTTATTCCGGCTGTCTCCGCAGGAGAATTCTTTGCCACAGCCGTGATATACAGATTGCCCGTGTCTTCATTGAAGGTACAGGTGATTCCCGTACCGGACATCTTGCCGAGAAGACGGTTATAGTAGGTGACATATTCTGACGGTGTAAGGTAGAACGATGCACTGTCTCCCAGTCCCTTTATATACCCGTCCGCAATTCCCGAGTTTATGCTTTCCGACTCGATATTTCCGAAAAAGTCTTCACGTACGAGGTCATCTATTTCCGCAAGGTTGTCATACATCGCCGTACGGCTTGTAAGATCGCTTATGAGGTTATTGTAAACGCTCATTGAAATCTTCATCGTGATTGCTATTGTTGCCGCCATAACTATAAAGAGTACAGCGAGCCCTGTTCCAAGTGGGATTTTTTTACTCATCGTCTGTCTCCTTTATGGCTTACTTACATAGTTGAGCGGATTTCTCGCCGTCTGGCTCTGAGAACCGCTGCCGACACGTATCTCAAAGTGAAGATGCCAACCAGTCGAATAGCCGGTACATCCCATATAGCCTATCGTCTGTCCCTGTGAAACGGTTTGACCCTGTGTAACGCTGACATGCGAAAGATGTGCATAGTAAGCACGCACGCCGTCGCCGTGGTCTATAACAACATAGTCGCCAAAGCCCCAGTTACAGCCGCAGCTATAATTTTTCCTGTAGTTATGACTGCAAATACTGCTTGCGATAAGGACCGTGCCGTCTCCGGCCGCAATTATTTTCTTGTCGTTGCTTTCGGCTCCCGGCATGGTTATGTCAATTCCGTAGTGGAAATCTCCGACGCCTACGCCGGACCTTCTTCCGTAACCGGAGCTGATATACGAGCTGGAATACGGAACCGGCCAGATAAGGTTTGCCGAACCGCTGCCCTGCGAAGCCTTTCCGGCAAGCATCTGGTCAATCTTATACGAGTATGCAGCCTGCTGTGCCTCGGCCTGCTGCTCGAGCTTTGCAAGCTGCGAATCCTGTTTGTTCAGGGTACTGAGGTAGTTTTCGAGCTTTGAAAGCTTTTTGTCAACGGTTGATTTCAGCGCCTTTATCTCTTTCTGAGAAGCGACAACATCCGCCTTTGATGTTTCAATTTCCTTTTTGTTCTCGGTGAGGGTATCCTTCTGCTTCAAAAGAGATGTCTTTAAGTCCTCCATCTCCTTTATCTCGCTTTTAAGATCATCGACAATCTTGTTATCGTGCTTACTCACCTGTGATACAAGCTCAAGCCTTGTAAGAAGGCTTTCAAAGCTGTTTGCTTCAAGGATAAGCTCAACGGAAGAGACATTTCCGGACATATACATGGCACGTATACGTTCCCCGAGAAGCTTCTGAGTTTCCTTTATCTTCTTCTCCTGCTCGGCAACCTTTTCCTCGGTCTCCTTTATGGATTTTTCTATGCCGACAATCTGGTTGTCAAGGAGTCTTATCTGTTTATTGAGTGCGTTTATCTGACTTTGATATACGTCAACTTCCTCCTGAAGAGCGTCAACCTCTTTTTGAACCTGCATTGCGGAGGCGGATACATCGTCAATTTCCCCTTCGAGCTTCTGACGCTGCTCCCTCGCCTTTGCGGCGTCGTTTTTAAGAGCTTCTATTTCTTTTCTGAGCTCTATTATTTCTGGGTCGGTTTCCTCATACTTCTTTGCATACGCGGGAACAGAAGCAATCCCGACTACTGCGAAAACAAGGACCATGAAAAGAGAAATAATCGACTTCACTCTGCTGTGTGTCTTATTCATTGTCATCTGATACCACGCTCCCTTGTTCCTTAAGATAACGTCCCATTGAGAATATACTTCCGAATACGCCCGCAAATACGCCTATGAGAATAAACGCAAGAAGCATCGGCAATGCATATGAGCCGAACGGAATTGACGTTGCTCCGAAAAGTGTAAATATCGTTCCGAGTGACTTAAGAGCAAGCTCGTAAAGGCCGAACACAAGAAGAAGTGAAACAAAACCGGAGATGATTCCGATAAGAATACCTTCTATGATGAATGGCCAGCGTATAAACCAGTTGGTGGCACCGACCGCCTTCATGATGCTTATCTCAAGTCTTCTGTTGTACATGGTAACTCTTACGGTATTTGCGATTATGAAAAGTGAAACCGCAAGAAGCATGATTATCATTCCGACGCTTATATATGTCACGCCGGAGCGAATCTGTCTCACCTGACCGGCAAGGTCGCTGTTTCCCCTTACGCTGAGTGTGTTTTCCACTGAGGTAAGCATGGTCATGACGTTGTCGTAGTCATTCAGGTTTTCAAGTGTTACCTTGTAGGCGTCGGGCAGCGGATTTTCCTCAAGTCCGTCAAGCAGACTTGCCTCGTCGCCCATGCTTTCAAGCTGAGATTTATATGCGTCCTCCTTTGAAACAAAGTCAACGGAGGCTACGCTCGGAATCATACGTATGTCCTGACCGACCTTATTTACCTGTTCATCGGTTATTCCGTCATTCAGATATACCATGATTACGTTCTGGTCTTCGACGTTTTCAAGCATTGAATTTATGTTTACGAAAAGCATAATCGCACAACCGATAAGCACCAGACAGGAAGAAAGAACCGCGATTGAGGCAATGGACATAAGCCTGTTTGACCATACGTTTCTTACGCCCTCTTTTGTGAGGTAATTTATGTTGAACGAAGCTTTTCGTCTTATCTTTTCTTCGGACATTATTTCTCATCCTCCTCTGCGTCCTCAAAATACTTTGAGTAATCAACACCGTCAATTGTAGTATAGGTGTTTTTTTTCGGCGGAGTTTCCGGAGCCGGACGTGCGGCTGAAAGAGGTGACCCCACCTTCGTCTCGGATGAGTTGTTTAAGGTTTCGGTTGAAACCGGTATCGTAAAGATCTCAGTCACAGGTGAACTCTGCGTCGGCTGTGATTCCGGTGCAGGCTTCACGGACTGCGTGGAAGCTGCGGCGGCTTTACCGTCATCGGCGGTGTCGGAATCCTTTGCTGCCGTTGCCTTTGCGGCATACGAGCTCATCTGTGCCATAAAGGGAGACGGCTTATAAGAGTCGGTTAAAGGCGCGGCGGAATCTGCGGCCGTTGTCCCTGTACCAAAGCTCTTTTCGGTTGTTTCCGTCTTGGCTTTCGACTGCTGAGCCGCAGAAGCCGAACCTGCCGCGGAAGACGTACCTGTCGCAGAAGCTGAGCCCGCCGCGGTAGCCGAACCTGCCGCAGAAGCAGTACCTGTCGCAGAAGCACCGCCTGCCGCAGAAACAACACCTGCACCGGAAGTTTTTGCTGCCATAGCAGCCTTTACAGCCTCCGCAACCTTTACCGTTTCATCGGTAGTAGGATTCTGTGTGCTTCCCGGCTCCGAAACAGGCTTGTAGCCTGTCTCCGTTTTATAACGGAGAACTCCGCCTGCAGCCGTATCCGACACTACAGTACCGTCGTCAATTACAACAATTCTGTGATTGAACTTTTTTACAAGATCATGCTCATGTGTAACCATTATTACCGTGGTTCCGTTTTCGTTTATGTGATTGAGAAGATCCACAATTTCATAGGACATCTCCGGGTCTATGTTACCCGTAGGCTCGTCGGCAATGATGGTATTTGCATTGTTTACAAGTGCTCTCGCAAGTGCGACACGCTGCTGCTCACCGCCCGAAATCTCATTCGGAAGCGAGCGAGCCTTTTCTTTGAGCCCTACAAGACTCAAGACAAACGGCACTCTTTTGCGTATCTCCTTTTCGTTTGCGCCTATAACCCTCATTGCAAATGCAACATTGTCATACACGGTCATGGTAGGTATTAGTCTGAAGTCCTGAAAAACTATACCCATGGTACGCCGAAAATAAGGAATCTCCTTATTTGTCATCTTTGTAAGGTCGTAATTGTTTATCATAATGCTTCCCGAGGTAGGTACCTCCTCGCGCATTATCGTTTTTAGGAAAGTACTCTTACCGGAGCCGGATGCACCGACAATAAAAACGAACTCTCCGCGCTCAATACGAAGGTTGACATTTTTCAGTGCTTCCGTACCGTTATCGTACTTTTTGTAAACATTTTTAAACTCTATCATCTGTTACGCACTGCTCCTAAGAATGGTCTGTTATTCATCTGAAGTCAATTTTTCAGTTATTTTTTCAATTATCTTTTTCTCCGAAAAGTCGTGTTTAAAAAAATACAAAAGACTGTATGGGCATAAGAACACCTATACAGTCTATAGTATACCATATTTAATTGTGGTTTGTAACCCTTTTGTAACCGGTTTCTGAATTTTGTGTTTTTGCACAAAAGCCGACACAATATTTAGTATTTTTTATCAGAATTTTGTCGGATTTGCATCCAGATATTTCTTAACCATGAGGGCTACCTTGAATACGATGGCGTCATCAAACTCACGGAGGTCAAGTCCCGTAAATTTCTTTATCTTTTCAAGTCTGTAAACCAGTGTATTTCTGTGAACAAAAAGCTTACGTGATGTTTCAGAAACGTTCAGGTTGTTTTCAAAGAATTTCTGAATGGTGAAAAGCGTTTCCTGATCAAGGTTCTCTATAGAGCCTCTTTTAAAAACCTCCTGGAGGAACATCTCGCAAAGGGTTGTCGGAAGCTGATAAATAAGACGTGCAATACCCAGATTGTCATAGCTTACTATGTTTTTCTCGGTATCAAAAACCTTGCCAACCTCAAGTGCAACCTGAGCTTCCTTTAAGGATCTCGAAAGGTCACGGATTCCCACAACAGTCGTGCCTATTCCCACAAGCGCGTTGCTGTAGAACTCGGTCGAAAGTGCGTCGGAAATGGAATGAGCCAGCTTTTCAAGGTTCTTCGGCTCGATATTGTTTCGTACCTCTTTTACAAGTGCGATATCCGTCTCATTTATGTTTATGACAAAGTCCTTGTTCTTGTCCGGAAAAAGGTTCTGTATAACGTCGAAAACAGACGCGTCCTCATGTCCCGTAATCCTTATGAGAAGAACAACACGTGTTGCGTCATTGTTGAAGCGAAGCTCACGTGCCTTTACATATATGTCACCCGGAAGAATGTTATCAAGAATAACGTTCTTTACGAAGTTACTCCTGTCATATTTTTCATCATAAAACTGTTTTATACTTGAAAGTGAAACAGAGAGAATTCTTGCGTATTTTTCGGCAAGGTCGTCTTCACCGTCAACAAAAACAGCATACTCATGGCGTAAATGAGATCCAAAGGTCAGATAAGTCACACCGTCAAGGCAAACCGCATCATTCGTCGAAAAGATGTCGGATGTGTCAAGAGGTATCTGACCGCCGATTCTCTCAAGCTCACTGCAAGAGATGATTGAACCGGTTTCGTCAATCACACCAACTGTTCTGTCTATCGCGTCGCGCATCTGGTGAATGACTCCCTGAAACAGTCTGTTGGACATATACTCAAAACCCCCAGTGATTTGTATAGTAATTACTGCTGTTTGTACTTTTTGTGCAAAATGTTAGAGCAATTTCTTATACATTGTACACAATAACTCAACAAAATGCAACTTTTTTCGTCAGATTTTATACAAAAATATACAAAATAACTACAATAAATATGTGAAATCGTGTCAATATGCACTATTCAGGTGTTGGTAATTTTCAACAATTCGTCTTGTGTTAATTCTCTCATTTTACCGGGCTCCAATGCAATATCTAGTGACAGTCCACCCATTTTTACACGTTTAAGTTCAAGCACCCTGTTCCCTCTCGCGGCAAACATACGCTTGATTTGGTGGTATTTTCCTTCGCAGATTTTTACCTCCGCAACTGCCTGTCCGACAAGTTTGACTGCAGCAGGCAAGCACTCGTATCCGTCCGAAAGCGTTATACCTGCGGCAAAAGCGGAGATATCCTCCTCGGTCAAGGTCTTTTCAAGCATCGCGATATATGTTTTTTCGATATGGTTTTTCGGTGACAATATGCGATGTGCAAAATCTCCGTCATCGGTGAGTAAAACAAAGCCCGTGGTGTCCGCGTCAAGTCTTCCGGCAGGAAAAAGTCCGGGTCGTTTAAGGTTGTCCGGAACAAGGTCAAGAACCGTTTTGTGCATTTTGTCATCCGTTGCGCTGACCACGCCCTTCGGCTTATTTAACATATAATATACATACTTTTTATAGGAGAGAGCCTGTCCGTCTACTACAATCTCAGAGGTCTCCGGAAAAATCTGCATATCACACGATGCCGCAACAGCTTTGTCAACCGTTACAGCTCCGTGTTTTATCAGTTTTTTTACATCGCTCCTTGAAAGTGATGTCTGGGATGAAATGAATTTATCAAGCCGCATTTTCTTTCACCTTAAAGCCGTGCATAAAGCCGTCGAGTTCAACCGAGCAGATATCACCGCCTATGACATTGCCGTCACAGACAAGAATATTTGCCCGAATACACCCGGAGTTCCCGGCATAGCCCGGATAGTTTTTTATCTCATAGGTCCAGCGTTTTACCCTGGTGCCCTTGTATTTTTCCAGATCAAAGCCCTGTTTTTTCTGTATGTCATTGTACGCCTTATACGTTTCGTCAAACTCGGTGGGAATGATTACCTCCGCAACCTCGAGAGGATCCTCGGATACCTCCCATCCGAACTGCGAAAGAAAAGCCACACGTTCCTTTGTGTCTGACGCCTTGAGAACAATACCGTTCATATTTGATACATCGCCGGTGGCAGTACTCACTCTTGCAAGTATGATTCCGGCTACGATGCCGACCGCCGCAAGAATAATAACCTTAGCGGTTTTTGAGTTTACTGAAAGCACGAACATAAATATCACCCTGTAAACTCTATGCAAAAGTCTTGAAAATTATGACCCGGATTCCCTTAAAAAAGGAGCGGCACACGCAAGGTGCGCCGCGTAGTAGCTGTAATTATAACCTGAACAAATCAGAGAAAGAATTCTTCATCCGGTACTATCGGGGTGTCGCTGAGCGGTACGTCTATAATGCTCGGCTTCGGCATGATGACCTCTATGTCATTGTCCTCGGTTACGTACTGCGAAGACGGGCGTTTCTTACCGTAGGTGCTCTGACTGTTCCGTTTCATGTTTTCCGCGTGCTTTCTCTCTGATTCGGCACGCTTTGAAGAGACTGCCGAGCCCTGTGCGCGGCGCTGTCTGTCCGCACGCTTTTGAGCCTGTGATGAATTCTTTGCGGCAGCCTTAAGACTGTCCTGAAGCTTTTGTATCTCATTCAGACTCTTTGCAACCCTGTATTCGGTTTCATTGACGAGCTCGTCCACATATTTGCTCGCATTCATCTTAAGGTCATGCGACCACTTAGCAGCCTCATCCATTTTGCTCTGTGACTTGTACTCTGCTTCCTGCTCAAGTCTTTCGGCACGGGTTTTTGCCTCCGTAAGGATGTTTTGTGCCTGTTCCTTTGATTCGCTGAGGATGCTCTGCGCCTGATCCTTTGCTGCGGCAAGAAGCGTCTCCGCCTCTTCCCTGAGAGCCCCTGCCTCCGTCTGCGCATGTTCTGTAAGATTCTTCGAAGCGGTCTTTGCCTCTTCAAGGATGTTTTGTGAGGAAACAAGCTTGTCGGCCTCTGTACGCGCACTGTCAAGAATGCTCTTTGCCCTCTCCTGTGCGTCTTTTATAAGTTCCTCGTTTCGCCTGTTGGTTTCAACGTCGTTTTCGCGTGCTCTGTGCTCCGCAGCAGCAAGAAGATCACGACTTTTTATACGTGCATCCTCTATTATCTCCCCTGCTTCACGGTTTGCTCTGCTCATTATCTCACGTCGCTCGGATGCGAGAATACGTGCCTGCTTCACTTCCTCGGGAACACTAAAGCGCAGGTCGTCGATGACTGTCTTCAGGGCTTCAACGTCAACAGTCATTCTGTTTGAAAAAGCTTTTCCTTTTCCGTCCGCAAGAATATCTTCCATCTCATCGAGGAGTTCTTCTATCTGAGCCACGTGAATCAGTCCTTTCTTAAATGTTCTTCAATATCATGTAAAACCGGCGGGGGAACAAAATCCGATATGTCACCGCCGAGTTCACCTATCTGTCTTACAAGGCTTGAGCTTAAAAACATGTTTTCGGCCTTTGTCGCAATGAATACGGTTTCAAGCTCTTGGTTGAGACGTCTGTTTCCGAGTGCCTGCTGGAATTCGTTGTCAAAGTCCGAAAGGGCACGCAAGCCCTTTACAACAACCTGCACACCGTTCTCCTTCGCGTACTCGGCGAGAAGACCGTCATATGAGGTAACTCTTACGTTTTCGAGGTGCGTGGTACTCTTCTTTATAAGCTTAACACGGTCTTCAACGGTAAAAGAGTTATTTCCTTTTTTTCTGTAGTTTGTCATAACGACAACTATAACGTTATCAAACAACTTTGAAGCTCGTTCAATGATGTCAAGATGTCCGTTTGTTATCGGGTCAAAGCTGCCCGGACAAATGGCTGTAATCATCAGTCGTTCTCCTCTCCGTTTCTGTAGACAGTGAGTTTTATCTTTCCGTATCTGTACTCCTTGTGAAGCTTAAACCTTCCCACTTTTTCGGGAAGGACTTCCTCTCTTGCGGTTTCGCAGATGATAACTCCTCCGTCTGACATCCTTTGCGTGAGAGCAGGAAGCACGGAAACAACAAAATCCTTTCTGTAAGGAGGGTCGAGAAAGGCAATGTCAAATGTATCCCTTGTCGAATTAAGGAAGCTTAAGGCGTCCTCATTTTTTACCGTGGCACGCTCGGAAAGCTTTGTATGCTTAAGGTTTTCATTTACAACGGCAACCGACTCTCTGCTGTTATCAACAAAAGCGGCAACAGACGCGCCTCGGCTTAAAGCCTCTATCCCGAGTTGTCCGGAGCCTGCAAAAAGGTCAAGCACCCTCGCACCCGGAACCTCAAACTGTATGATATTGAAAACAGATTCCTTGACCTGGTCGGTTGTGGGACGTACTTCAAGTCCCTCAAGAGTTTTGAGCTTCATCCCTCTTGCTGTACCCGTAATAACTCTCATCATTAAACTCCGTGTTTCGACATAAAATTCAGTATATTATACCATTATACGTCCTGATTTGTAAACTGTCTCTTGTTGTAATAATAGCCAATCTTACTCCGAAAAAAACGCCTTAATATGGACACCATCGGCAATGCCCAGGCCCGGCGTCGAGGCAAGCTCGTCAACGGATGCCCGTTTTATCGCGTCTATGGTTTTAAACTTTTTCCAAAGAGCCTGAGCTTTTTTGGGTCCTATGCCCGGTATTCCCGTAAGCTCGCTTGTTTTTGAGGTTTTCGCGTGCTTCTTACGATGATAGTCTATGGCAAACCTGTGAACCTCCTCCTGAATACCGGAAACAAGAGTAAAGACCTTTCGCTTGCTGTTTATCGAGATCTCTCCGCCGTCACACGAAATGGCCCGTGTCCTGTGTTTTCCGTCCTTTACCATTCCGAAAACAGGTACGGAAAGCTGATATACTTCGAGAACGGAGAGTGCAACGTTTACCTGACCCTGTCCTCCATCCATGAGTATAAGGTCCGGCAGACGTGCGAAGCCGTCCTCCTTACCCTCGTCTCTGTCCTTGAAATAATGCTCAAACCGGCGTGTCAGAACCTCCTTCATAGCTCCGTAATCATCTCCGCCGACAGCTTCTTTTATTATGAATTTTCTGTATCCCGCTCTGTAGGGCTCGCCGTTTTTAAACACAACCATTCCGCCGACCGAATCTGCCCCGGCGGTGTGAGAGATATCGTAAGATTCGATAAACTCCGGAGCCTTACTGAGCCCCAGCAGCTCACCGAGCTCGATAACCGCTGTGTTTGATTTTTTTCTGTGTTTTTTCTCTGCTATCGCCTCGTATGCATTGTTTTTTGACATACGGACAACCTCTGCCTGCTTTCCTTTTTCGGGAACGCTGATTGTGACCTTTTTACCCAGTCTTTCACCGAGCCATTTCGTTATAAGCTCTGTGTCATCACACTCACCGTCCGTAAAGATAAGCGGAGGTATGTCATCATGGGCGATGTAAAATCTCTTTATAAAATCCGCTCTCGTCATACTCAGAGTCTCGGAAATATCCGTAAAATGATTTTCACTCTGAGATAGCTTTCCGTCGACAAAGCGAAGTACATTGAAGCAGATTACGTCATCGTCGCGTGCAAGCGCAAATACGTCCTTTGTCTCCGTTCCGCAAAGCAAGACCTTCTGCTTATCGGAAAGTCGCCTTATTGCCGAAATCCTGTCCCTTGTCTCTGCAGCCTTTTCAAACTCAAGGTTCTCAGAGTACGACTCCATGCGCTTTTCAAGCAGTTTGAGATACTCCTTTGTATCCCCTTTGAGAAATTCTATCGCATCATTTACCGCGGCGTCATAGTCTGCCTTTTTAACGCGTCCCGTACAGGGCGCCATACATTGCCTCATATGATAGTTAAGACAGGGACGGTTGTTCACGCTGCCGCACGGAAAGTTCTTGTTGCACTGCGGAAGCTTAAAAATCTTGAGTGCCGCGTCAAGTGATTCCTTTACGACAAATCCGCTCATGTACGGTCCGATATACTGAGAGCCGTCATCAACCTTCTGCTTTGCACTCTTAAGCCTTCTCCACGGCTCATTTGTTATCTTTATATAACTGTATCCCTTGTCGTCCTTAAGAAGGATATTGTACTTCGGCTTATACTGTTTTATAAGGCTGCACTCAAGAACAAGCGCCTCAAATTCGCTTCCGGTGAGGATATGCTCGAAATCATATA
>OQVT01000706.1_pt1 | contig 19724 bp, 15 predicted proteins | sample 1691561 | NCBI WGS metagenome assembly OQVT01 (sample SAMN03418260, study PRJEB22391) | human gut metagenome | biome: human-gut; feature: organic feature; material: feces | host: Homo sapiens | place: Tanzania | collected 2013-01 | reverse complement strand
GCAATTTTCTTATCACGCTCAAACAGCTTTACCAGCAGCCAGCGCTCGCTCATACCGTGCACCTTGTTGCCTGCTTCGCGGGCAATCGCAGTCAGAGCATCCTCAACTTCGCTGCAGAAGCGCATATATTTCGGTGCAGCACCGCCGACAGCTTTAATTGCTTTTTCGGCAGCCTCACCGGTGCCTTCACCCTGCAGTGCGGAGGTTTCCACAATCTCGCAGCCAAGCTCGGCAGCCAGCTTAGCGGTATCAATCTTATCGCCGTTCTTGCGCACGATATCAATCATGTTCAAAGCAATAGTTACAGGATAACCCATCTCCATAACCTGAGTAGTCAGGTACAGGTTACGTTCGATGTTGGAGCCGTCAACCAGATTCAGTACGCCGTCAACATCATTTTGCAGCAGATAGTTACGGGAAACAACCTCTTCCAAAGTGTATGGGGACAAGGAATAAATACCGGGCAGGTCGGTAATAATTACATCATCGTGACCTTTAAGGCCGCCTTCTTTTTTCTCTACAGTTACGCCGGGCCAGTTACCAACATATTGGTTGGAACCGGTCAAATCATTAAACATTGTTGTTTTGCCGCAGTTAGGGTTACCAATCAGGGCAATCTTGATCTGTTTCATCTTTCCCCTCCAATTATTCTACAACGATATGCTCGGCCTCGCCGTTACGCAACGTCAGCTCATAACCACGCACAGTTACCTCCACCGGATCACCCAGCGGTGCAACCTTGCGTACGAATACGCTCACACCTTTAGTCACGCCCATATCCATAATACGTCTTTTTACCGCACCCTCGCCAACGAGCTTAGCAACGGTAACTGTTTCACCAACAGGAACTTCTTTTAATGTTTTCATAACATCCTCCACTTGCATCAGATAAATATTTTGGCTGCCATCTGCTTGCTCAGGGCAATGCGGGCATCCTTCACATTGACGATAAGATTACCGTCAATTTCAGAAATAACAGTTACAGCTGAGCCTTCTACAAAGCCCAGGTTAGCCAGAAAGCGTTTGATTTCATCCTTGCCGTGAACAGCGCTAATCTTATTAGTCTCGCCACGACGGGCCATTAATAAAGGCATCATAATTCCCTCCAAAAAAATTGTTAGCAGATACTAACTTTACACGATTTTTTTAGTAGTTAGGCATTCCTAACTACTATTGAAAGTTTACGTCAGCTATAAAATTTTGTCAAGCATTTTTTATGAAATCCTATGCTAATTTACAAAAATAGTTAGCTTATGCTGTCATGTTTACAAAAAATTATCGGCTGACTTTATAGTCAGCCGATGTAAACTAAATAAGTATATTAGCTATAGCTTTTTATCATAGCTTTTTATCATATCTTTTTGTAGAGAATACGGATAGAATTCAGTACGCACAGCAGCGATACACCGGTATCTGCAAAGACTGCTGCCCACATGGAAGCATAGCCCATGAGGCCTGCAATCATAATGATAACCTTCACTGCCAGAGCGAAAATTACGTTCTGCCAAGCAATCGCACCGGTTGCACGCGCAATAGCAATCGCCTGCGGAATAGCCTTCACTTCGGAATTCATGAAGACAACGTCGGCAGCCTCAATCGCAGCGTCTGCACCGCTGCCCATAGCAGCGCCGGCATCCGCACCTGCCAATACAGGCGCATCGTTAATGCCGTCACCGACAAACATAACCGGGCCGTACTTGTTGCGCAGCATATTCAGCTCGCTGAGCTTATCCTGCGGCAGCAGCTGAGCGCGCACCTCGTCAATGCCTGCTTCCTTAGCCACAGCCTGCGCTTCCTTCTGCGCATCGCCGGTGAGCATAGCAGTTACCAGGCCTTGTGCCTTCAAAGAAGCAATTGCTTCCTTGGCATCCTCCTTCAAGGTATCGTTAATCAGCAGCTGGCCCATGTATAAGCCATTGTCGGCAACAAGCACCTCGCTGCCGCTTTCGGTAGGAGTATAGCCGCCGTATTCAACGTTAAAGCGTTGCAGTAGCTTGGTATTGCCGCACAGAACCTTGCGTGCGCCAAAGTACGCAACCAGGCCTTCACCAGCAATTTCTTCAAACTTATCGGGGCGCACAAGCTCCAGCTTTTCAGCCTTGGCAGCCTCTACAATGCTTACGGCAATCGGGTGGGTAGAAACAAGCTCTGCACTTGCACACAGGCGCAGCAGCTCGTCGGCATCCATGCCTTCGGCAGCATTAACCTTCTGCAGTACAAAGTTACCCTTGGTAACGGTACCGGTTTTATCCATAACTACGGCAGCAATATTTTTCAAAGCCTCCATAGCAACGCCGCCCTTAAAGAGAATGCCGTACTTGGAGCCGGCGCCGATGCCGGAGAAGAAGGCCAGCGGCACGCTCAGCACCAGTGCACAGGGGCAGCTGATAACGAGGAAGGTCAGCGCAGTGTAAATCCATTTATTCCAGTCGCCGGTAATCAGGGACGGAATCACAGCAGTCAGTACTGCAGCAGCAACAACAAACGGAGTATAGATACGTGCGAAGCGGGTAATAAAACGGTCAATGGTCGGCTTGCTGGCAGCAGCGTTCTCCACGCTGTCCAGAATTCGGGTTACCATGGACTCCTCCAGAACCTTTTCTACACGGATTTTCAGCATACCGGAGGTATTCACGCAGCCGGAAACAACCTCATCGCCGTATTTGCGTTTTACAGGCACAGGCTCACCGGTTACCGGAGAGGTATCTACCAGGCTTTCGCCGTCAATAACAACGCCATCCAGAGGAATACGGTCGCCTACGCGCACCAGCAGGATGTCGCCTACATGCGCATCAGCAGCAGGAATAACCTTCACATCTTCGCCTACCAGCAGGTTGACAACCTCCGGACGCAAGTCAACAGCGTCCATAATCTGGCCACGGCTCTTTTCTACCGCACGTTGCTCAAAATATTCGCCCACGCGATAGAAGAACATAACGCCTACAGCCTCTTCCCAGGCCTGAATAGCAAACGCACCCAATGTTGCAACGGTCATGAGAAAGTTTTCGTCAAACACATTACCCTTCGCAATATTCTTCAAGGCAGTCAGTACAATGCGTCCGCCCAGCAGAATGTAAGCAAAAATCAGGAAGTACATATGGTACGCTTCCGGCACCAATCCCAGCCATTCGGTGATGATGAACACAGCACCGCCCAGTACGATTTCGATAATCGTCTGCTTTTCGCTCAGCTCGGAGAGGATACCGCCGGATTTTTTGCGCTCCTCCAGCTCTGGCGCCAGAGAAGGCTTGCTTTCAGCCTCCAGCAGCACAACACCCTCTTCTACCTTATCGGTTACAGCCTGCATTTTCTCCAGCAAACCGTTATAATTTTTAGCACTTACGCGCAGTTTTTTCGTAGTAAAGGTCAGGGTAGCTTCATCAATCTCAGGCATAGCGTTCAGCGCACGTTCAATCTTAGCACCGCAGTTAGCGCAGTCCAGATTCTGCACCAGGTATACTCTGCTCTTGCCGCCTAATTGCGGACGACGGTCACGCGGTACTACCACTACGTCGGACTCAATGGAGGTGCAGATTTTCTGAATTTCCGGCAGCAAAGCCTCATGGTCTGCAGCGCTGAGGCGCAGCTGCTTGGTAGCAAAGCTTACGTTGGCATAGGTTACGCCCGGCAGCTCTTTGATTTTATATTCCATCTTGGCAGCGCAGTTGGCACAACCAAGGTTTTGCAAAATATATACGCGTTTTATCTTGTCGGCATCCGGCATACGGCAGGTGCAATTAGCCAGGCTTTCACCGCACACATCGCAGTATTCCTCATGCGGATGGCAGATTTCGCAATTACAGTCAGCAGGATGACCGGGAACGTGATGTCCATGTGCGTGAGCGTGCTCATGTCCGTGGTCGTGTCCACAACCGCACTCGTCACCGTGCGCGTGGGAATGTTCGTGTTCATGCTCGTGGTCATGTCCGCAACCGCATTCGTCACCATGTGCATGAGAATGTTCATGTTCATGCTCATGGTCATGTCCGCAACCGCACTCGTCACCGTGCGCGTGGGAATGTTCATGCTCATGATCATGTCCGCAACCACATTCGTCACCGTGTGCGTGAGCGTGCTCATGTCCGTGGTCGTGTCCGCAACCGCATTCGTCACCGTGCGCATGAGAATGTTCATGTTCATGCTCGTGGTCATGTCCGCAGCCACATTCGTCGCCGTGCGCGTAGGAATGTTCATGCTCGTGGCCGTGGTCATGACCGCAACCGCATTCATCACCGTGTGCGTGGGAATGCTCATGCTCGTGTTCATGTCCGTGGTCATGACCGCAACCGCATTCGTCACCATGAGCATGAGCGTGTTCATGCTCATGTTCATTACCACAGCAGCAATCATCACCATGCTCATGGGAATGCTCTTCATGTTCATGTTCGTGGTCATGATCGTGCCCGCAACCGCAGGCATCACCATGAGTATGCTTGGGCACATGTCCCATAGTTTTGTGATCATGGTCCTTGCCGCAGTGACCGCAGGTGCAGCCTTCTGGATGCTTGCTGTAATCTTCTACACTATTAATATGACCGTCGATGTGTCTGAAAGCTCGTACATCGCCGGCACCATTACGGATATCCTCTAAATCTTGCTTCATTATATCTACCACCTTTCTTTTTAGGTTGTCTCACTACTCATATGAGTATTCATTCATATATTGTGTAAAAAATAATAGGAAAGGTGACAGCACCTTTCAGTAAATTCTTTGATACCTATATTATAACACAAATAACGTATGAGTCAATACTCACTTATGAAATTAGTGATAAAAATTCCTAAGAAAAAAATGGGTACAGCATTCGCCGTACCCACTATAAAAATTGATGGAGAAAATTACTTTCATAGAAGCTCTATGCTTACGCATAATGCTCCAAGACTGCCTTAGTCAAACAAGTGACAAGCAACCCAATGGCCGTGTTCAACCTCTTTCAGCTCAGGCTTAACCTGCACACAATGCTCGGTGCAGTGCTCGCAACGGCTGGCAAAGGGGCATCCTGGCGGCAGGTCCAACGGACTTGGGATTTCGCCTTCCAAAGGCTCAATCTTTTCGCCCGGCTTGAAGTCTACCTTAAATACAGCACCCATAAGTGCCTTGGTGTACGGATGCTTGCAGCTTTCTGCAATACGTCCATGCTCCAGCCATTCTACTACGTTACCTAAGTACATTACCGCAACCTGATGGCACATCAAATCTACCAGACCAAGGTCATGGGCAATGAACAGGTAAGTAATATTTTTTTCTTTTTGAATGCGGCACAGCAGCTCACAGATTTTTTCCTGTACGGAAACGTCCAGTGCACTGGTTGCTTCGTCGCAGACAATAATCTTCGGTTCCAGTGCCAGAGCGCGGGCAATGCCCAGACGCTGACGCTGACCACCGGACATGCTGTGCGGATAGCGGTCCTTGAATTCAGCAGGCAGCTCAACCATTTCCAGCAGCTCAGCAGCCTTTGCATCTACCTCGCTGTTTTTGATCAGGCCAAAGTTTTTCAAAGGCTCGGTGAGGATATCCTTAACGAGCATCTTCGGGTTGAACGCAGCAGTCGGGTCCTGGAACACCATCTGGATGTTCTTTCTGTCCTTACGCAGCTGTTCGCCGTTAGATTTCATCAGATCATGACCTTCGAAAATAGCTTCACCGCTGGTTGCAGGGTGAATACGCAGCAGAGTACGCACCAAGGTACTCTTGCCGCAGCCGGATTCACCGATGATGCCCAGGGTACGGCCCTCATAGGCACGCAGATTGATGTCATTGCAGGCAGTCAGGAACTTGCCGCCATCAACTGCGAATTTTTTGGTCAGGTGGTTAATCTCCAGTACCAGTTTTGCACGCTCATAGGCTGGTTTTTCATTATTGCTCATAATATGTCGTCCCTCCTATGACTGGTACTGCCTTCAGCAGCTGCTTTGTATATTCATCCTGCGGATTACGGATAACATCCTCACGCTTGCCATATTCCACAACATGACCGCCCTTCATAACCATCAGCTTGTTGGATACATAGGAAGCAACGCCCAGGTTATGCGTAACCATGATAACGGCAACGCCGTATTCGTTACGGATATCAACAATCTGGCGGATAATCTGAGCCTGAGTAGTTACGTCCAGCGCACTGGTCGGTTCGTCGGCCAGGAGGATTTTCGGGCTGAAAATCATCGCCATAGCGATACCAACACGCTGACGCATACCACCGGACAGCTCAAACGGATAGCTGTTCATGATATTTTCCGGATTCGGCAGGCGCACGTTAGTCAGCATATCGCAGCACATCTTGTAAGCCTGATCCTTGGACTTGTCCGGCTGGTGAGCCTGTACATAGTCAATGAACTGCTGGCCGATGCGGCGGATAGGATTAATCATGTTGCCACTGTCCTGGAAAATCATGGACATCTCACTGCCATACATTTTGCGCCATTCATCAGGGGTATTTTGCAATACATCCTTGCCGTCAAAGATGATGCTGCCGCGGCTAACGCGGCCAGCACCAGGCAGGCAACCCATAATAGCGCGGATAACGGTAGTTTTGCCACTGCCGGATTCGCCAACGATGGACATAATCTCGCCCTTATCCAATTCTAAGCTGGCACCGGTTACGGTGAGCTTGTCACCGTAGCTGATGTCTAAATCTTTTACTTCAAGTAGCATTAAGCGTTACCTTCTTTGTAAATTATTAGTTAGCAGATTTGATATCTTTGGTCAGCCAGTAGTAATCGCAAGGCAGGATTTCTGCGTTAGCAATAGATTTGTTGGAAACCATGTTGGTTTGCGGATGACCGAATACCAGGGAAGCTGCATCGTCGAGGATAAGTTTTTGCATTTCGATAACCAGCTCACGACGTTTAGCCGGGTCAAATTCTACGCCCAGTTTATCGGACAGAGCATCAAATTTCGGATTGCTGTAGCCGGAACCGTTCTGCTCTTGACCGGTCTTGAGGTACATGTTCATGAATACTTCAGGATCGCCGGCCTGCAGAGTCAGTACGTTGGAAATCAGCAGGTCATAATCACCTTTACGGCCGATACCATCAATTACGTTGTAGTCAACGTTCTTCAGGTTAACTTTAATGCCGACTTTCTTAGCGTCAGCCTGAGTAGCTTCTGCATACAGAGGCAGCTCAGCACGGCCGCTGTAGAATACGAAGTCCAGCTCCAGGTTTTTGCCGTTTTTATCAACAAAGCCGTCGCCGTTGGTATCTTTCCAGCCAGCTTCAGCAAGCAGCTTTTTAGCGCTTTCAACATTGTATTGGTTTTTGTCGTATTTGTACAGTTCATCATAACCGTAGTCAACAGAAGGCGGCAGGTACGGACCACCGGGAACGAAGGTGTCTTTCAGCAGAACCTTGTTGTAGGTTACACGGTCCAGAGAACGCAGCAAAGCTTCGCGGACTTTGATATCGCCCAGCGGTTTATCCGGACGTACATTCATACGAGCAAGTACGTCACGCAGGGAAGCGATATTGGAGATGTTGTATTTATTTTTGTCTTTGAACAGCTGCAGATCGCCTGCTGCAATGTTAATAGCGAAGTCGATTTCACCTTTTTGCAGAGCCATAGCACGGGTGTTAGGATCGTCGATGGTCAGGATATCAACCTCTTTGAACGGAACTGCGCCATCCCAGTATTTTTCGTTTCTAACCATTTCAGCTTTAGCTTTGCTGTAGGATTTTACTGTATAAGGACCGGTGCAGATAGCGCCTTGTTTTGCGGTATCGCGGTCTTTAATGGTTTGGGTATCAACGATGATGAACAGAGGGTCACCCAGCATACCGGGCAGAGTCGGTACCGGTTTTTTAGTTTTGATAATTACGTTTTGTCCTTCACCCTTGATGGATTCATATTCGAACATGGATTTTGCACGAGCTGCTTTTTCAAAGGTACGTTGGATAGAAGCTGCTGCCAGCTCACCGGTCAGTTTGGTGCCGTTGGAGAAGCAAGCCTTATCGTTGATGTGGAAGGTCCAGGTCAGTTTATCGTCGGAAATAGACCATTTATCAGCCAGCCAAGGAACAGCATTCATTTTTTTATCGAATTTAACCAGGCATTCGCCCAGGCCGTAACGCATTACAATCCAGCCAAAGTAGTTATCGGTGGTTTCCAGGGAGTCAGCGAAGTTGGTAACACCAAATTTTACAACTTCCTTGTGCTCAGCTTTTTTGTCGCCGCCACAGCCTGCTGCTGCAAATGCCAGTAAACCGATCATAGCCGCTGCTGCGGTAGCTTTAAACATTTTTTTCATTAGTCATCTCTCCATTTCATATACTCATTTAACCCGGCAGACTTCTGCCGGATATCAAAAACTAAGGCAAAAATAATTAATCCTGTACGTCATTACGCGGGTCAAGCACATCACGCAGATTATCGCCCCAAAGGTTGAAAATCATAACGGTAACAAAGATTGCCAAACCGGGGAAGAACATCAGCCACGGTGCAGTCTGCAGCTGCTGACGACCTTCATTCAGCATCAGGCCCCATTCAGGAGCAGGCGGTTGGCTGCCGAAGCCCAGGAAGGACAGACCTGCAAGCTCCATCATCAGAGCACCGATATCTGCTGCTGCGGTAATAACCATCATCGGCAAAATATTGGGCAGGATATGTACCCACAGAATATGCGGTGAGGTACCACCGTTAACGATGGCTGCTTCTACATAGTCACGACGTTTAATCTGCAATACCAGGCTGCGGGATAAACGCGCATATTTTGTCCAGCTTACAATCGTCAGCGCGATTACAGCGTTGACAAGGCTACCACCCATAATACCGGCAACAGCGATAGCCAGAATCATGCCAGGGAAGGAAATCATCATATCAGAGATACGCATGATAACCATATCAACCTTACCGCCGAAATAACCGGAAATAACACCCATAGAAGTACCAACGATAAATACGCTGGCTACCAGGAACAATACACCGCTCAGGGAAGCACGCGCACCATAAAGCACACGGCTGAAGCAGTCACGGCCCAGCTTATCTGTGCCGAACAAATGGCTTCCGCCCGGTCCCATGAAAGCGTCCTGCATTGTTGCATGAGTCGGATCATACGGAGCAAGAACAGGTGCCGCAAAAGCAATAGCAATCAGCACCAGAACCAGAACTGAGGTTACGGCAAAAGCACGGTTGGTTTTTAAACCATTAATAATTGTTTCCATCTGCTCTTACCTTACCTTTCTCAGACGCGGATCAAGATAGTTGTAAGAGATATCAACAATGAGGTTGATAACCATATACATCAACGCAATCCACACAACAACACCTTGTACCAGTTGGAAGTCACGGTAGGTGATTGCTTCAATTGCCAGACGGCCAAGACCGGGCCATTGGAAAACAATCTCGATAACCGCAGCACCACCCAGAAGGTTACCTAAAGACAAACCAAGTAAAGTAATCAGCGGCAGCAAAGCGTTCGGAAGAACCTCTTTCCACAGAATATGGCTTTCACTCATACCACGCGCACGTGCACCGACAACATAGTCCTGATGCAGCTCTTCCAGAATAGCAGCACGCACCTGACGTGTGTACTTGGAAGACATTGCAAAGGCCAACGTTGCCGCAGGCAGGATAATCGTGTCAACACCAATCGTACCGCCGACAATAGGCAACAGGTCAAGTTGCAGACCAAAAATCCACAGCAGCATCAAGCCAACCCAGAAGCCGGGCATTGATACGCCAAGGAAAGTAAAGCTGCGTACTACATAGTCAAACCAGCCACCACGTTTAACTGCAGAATAAATGCCGGCAGGAATAGATACTACAAACATCATTGCAATGGAAGCCAGAGACAATAAGATAGTACCGGGCAGACGCTCGAACAGCTCCTCAACAACAGGCTTTTTAGCCATGAAGGAGAAACCGAGGTTGCCATGCAGCGCACGGCCCAACCAATCCAAATATTGGAAGAAGAAGGGCTTGTCAAGACCTAATTCTGCACGCAGTGCATCAATTTCGGCCTGACTTACAATAATATCCTCGTTACCTGCAATCATCTGGCGGGCTACATCGCCAGGGGCCAGCATTACCAAAGCAAAAGTAATAAAGCTGATACCCAGCAGAACAAGGATGATCTGACCCAAACGGGACAGAAGCTGCTTTTTCGTCAAAGCACATCATCTCCATCAAAAAAAATTACCCTTCCTGCAAAATGAGCGCAGAAAGGGTACATACTTACAATGTGCACTATTATAAGTATATATATATTTCCGTCGCTAGCAGGAATATATCAACTGAGGAAATCAACCTGACTTAGCCTTTCGGCATCACAGTGGCTTGACCGCTACGGATTTGCACCGTATTCCGATTATTACCTGCTTAGGCAGGCACCTCAGAAGAGTATAGATTTGTAAAAGTTCATTATATCGGCAAAAAAGAATAAGCTACCACTTATAAATTTATAATAGCACTAATTCTCATTATTTGCAACAAAATTGTTACAAGAGTATTGTTTATGCAAACGCTCTTCTCAAAGAGGACAAATAGAATAAAAGTATTATTGACTGAGACAGCATAAAGCCCAGCAAGGCCAGCCACAGTCCGCTGTTACCCCAAAGCGGCACCAGCTGCCACTGCAAAAGGTAAAATACTAAGAGTGCCATCAGCATCATGTTGCGTACCGGTGCGGTTCTGGTAGCTCCGCAGAAAACTCCGTAAAGCACCATGCCGATACCGGCGCAGACAGGATAGAACAAAACGAAAACATTGTAGGTCACGGCCATTGCTAAAACCTCTTCAATATTGGTAAACAGGCGGATGAAAAATTCATTGCCCAAATGGTAACCAAGCATCAGGATAGCGACCAGCACTACCAGCCATTTGAAGGTCATTTTTATGGTAGCGGCAAACAGCTTACCATTCTTTGCACCTACCGCACGGCCGCTGAAAATCGCCGCGCCATTCGCCATGCCGTCAATCAGGTAACTCATAATATCCTTGAGCTGCAGCAGTACAGCGTTGGCTGCCAGCACCACAGTACCAAAGGAAGCACCAACCGCCGCAATAATATTATTTACAGTCAGCAGGCAGGCAGTACGGATCATCAGATTGACGTTCACCTGCAGCATGCCGATAAACTCGCGCCAATCCAGCAGCTCGCCCCAAGGCAGTGCCTTGTAATCAAAATCACCGTAATAATACATCAGTACTACGCTCAGAATGCCGCCGTAAAGCTGGCTGAGCAAGGTAGCAACAGCCACGCCCGTGATATCCATATGCAGCCAGAAAACGAACCAGATGCTCAGCGCCATGTTCAGCACGTTCATGGAAACCTGCATAAACACGCTCGCCCGCACCCGCGTCTGCCCCATAAGCCAGCCAAGGGCCACATAGTTGCCCAAAACCAGCGGTGCGCCCCAGATAAGAATGTAATAATAATCACGGCACAGCTCGTTGACCTCCGGTGTAGCGCCAATCATGGCCAGATACAGCTCCAAAATCGGCTTCTGGAAAAGAATGCAGCAGGCACTGATAAGCATGGCCAGTACCAAAGGCTTAAAAAAGGCGAGCATACCAAGTCTTTTATCGGCAGCGCCAAAGGCCTGTGCCGCATAACCGGTAGTACTCACACGTAAAAAACCAAATAACCAATATAAATTGTTGAACAAGATAGCGCCCAGGGAAACTGCAGCAATATATTTAGGATTCGGAAGCTGCCCCATTACTGCCGTATTTACCGCACCCATCAAAGGCTGCGTCATTGTCGACAGCATAAATGGTACTGTCAGCCCCAAGTATTCCCTATCAGTCAGCAGGTTCACTCTATCTACCTCCCTTGTCTATTCGCACTAAATTTTATTTTAAAAATTATCTTGTGTGAATAGCTTATCATATGTTATAATTTATTGCAAGCACAAAAATAGCATTTGACAGAAAATTTTTCTTTGATTTTTGCCAATCTTGATAAAAAGAATAAATTATATGCCAATGCTTAATTTTTTAATCTTGAGTTAGCTTACGCTAATGCAAAATCTACTATTAATAAATGTATGAGAAATATATCAAAGGAGTGAGCACATGTCTGACACACTAAAGGTATGTGGACTGACTGTTGAACGTGGCGCTAAACTGCGCACGTACCTGCCTGTCCCGGACACCAATGTAAAAATCCCTCTGACTATTATCAATGGAGAAAAAGATGGCCCCACCCTGCTTATTACCGCAGGCATCCACGGTGGCGAATATCCCGGTATCGCCGCAGCAATGGAGCTGGGCCGCGATATTGAGCCAGAGCACGTAGCCGGCTGCCTGATTATGATGCACCCTGTCAATATCCAAGGCTTTTGGGCACGTCGCGAAATGATTGTGCCCGAAGACGGCAAAAACCTTAACCGTGTTTTCCCGGGCGATCCCACAGGAACGCTTGCCGATAAAACTGCATATTTAATCAGCAATAACTTCTTCTCTATTGCCGATTTTTATGTAGACATGCACAGCGGCGATATCCACGAAAGCCTTCATCCTTATGTTTACTATCCCGGTCAGCCTACGCCCGAGGTAGAAAAAAAATCCCGTTCCGTAGCGCGCGTACTCGATATGGAATATATGGTCCGCTCGCTGGCAACCGGCGGTGCCTATAACTACGCCGCCAGCACCGGACTTCCTTCTATCCTTATTGAACGCGGCGGCGCCGGCCTCTGCCTGCACGAGGATATCGAAGCCTACAAGGATGATATCCGCAATATCCTGCGCAAGCTGAAAATGTTCTCCCTGCCTGTAAAGCCACGCCATCACTCTCCGCGTGATGTAGAAAACCTTATTTATCTGGAAGCACTGGAAACAGGCTGTTGGCTGCACCACATCCACAGCGGCGATTTTGTTGAGGAAGGCCAGGTTTTGGGACGCATTACCGACGTTTTCGGCAATACGCTAACAACCTATTACGCAGAGCAGACAGGTGTAATCCTTTACGTCTGCCCGGCACTGGCATCACCAAAAGGCACCATCCTTGTAGCCTACGGCACCCTCAAGGAATTTGATGATGAAGAATAAAATTTGCTCTATGGCCTTTATCGATTAGCCATAGGTACCCTCCTGCTTAAGTTAGCACTTAATCTCTATGCAGGAAAATTTCTTCTGAAAACTGTAAGAAAATTTACAAAAACCGCTTGACAAAGCCTTTGCTAACCGCTTATAATTCAGATAATCTCTTTGCACTGCAATTTAGCTACAGTACAAACTGATCAGGCGGTAAACCTTCTTCCGGGTTTTTGCAGCCGGGCCCTCTGGGCAGCAGACCTTGACACAACGTCTGCGGGACAGTTAACTACTATCTCGCAGGCGTTTTTTGTATGTAAAAGGCCTGCACAAATGCAAAGACCACTTTAGGAGGTTTTATTATGAAATTTGAAAACGAAGCCGAAAGAATCGCTATGATTGTTTCCATCAACAGTATTATCGGTAATCTGCTTTTATCATTGGGCAAGCTGATTGCCGGTTTCGTTGCCCAATCCGCTGCCATGGTTTCTGACGGTATCCACTCTGCGTCCGATGTTTTCGGTACCCTCATTGTTATGGCCGGCGTAAAATTTTCCAACAAGGCGTCAGACGAAGAGCATCCCTACGGCCACGAACGAATCGAATGTATCGCTGCCATTCTTTTGGCAGTAATTCTGACAATTATCGCCCTGCTTATCGGTTACAGCGGTTACGAAAAAATCGTAGGAGACCCGGCTGAGCTGGAAATCCCCGGACAGCTTGCTCTGTGGGCAGCAATTATTTCCATTGTTGCTAAGGAAGCAATGTTCTGGTACACCCGCAACGCCGCACAAAAAATCAATTCCGGCGCACTGATGGCGGAAGCATGGCATCACCGCAGTGACGCTATGAGCTCCGTCGGCGCTTTCATCGGTATTTTGGGCGCACGCATGGGCTATCCTATTTTAGACCCGATTGCCAGCTTAGTTATCTGTGTTATGATTTTATATGCTGCCTACGAAGTATTCAAGGATTCTATGGATAAGATGGTTGACCGCAGCTGTGATGAGGAAACAGCAACCGCTATGGAAGAGCTTGTTTCCCGCGTTCCCGGCGTAGAGCATCTCGACAGTCTGCACAGCCGTCTTTTCGGCAGCCGTATTTATGTTGATATTGAAATCAGCGTCAAGGATAACCTTACCCTGCTGCAGGCACATCACATCGCAGAAATGGTGCACACCGCCGTTGAAGCCAACTTCCCGTTGGTAAAGCATTGCATGGTCCATGTCAACCCTTTGAGTGAGGACAGTCACGAAGCCTGCACTATGCTGCCGCCGGATTTACGTCCACACAATCTGCATAATTAAACAAAACTCAGCTTACGCCACACAAAAATAATTTTAAATTTTTCTTGATATACCCTCTTGACAAGCTATCTTAAGGGGGTATATAATTTAGGCAATCAATGAGCAATTGCTCATATATAATGTTGAGCATATTAATAAATTCATGGAGGTATCTGCTAATGAAAAAGATGTTACTTATTCTTGTCAGCATGCTGTGCCTGCTTTTATCAGCCGGCTGCGGCAGCGACAAACAAGCAGCGCAAGCACCCGCTTCCGACAAGGTACTGCGTGTGGCAGCATCACCTGCTTCTCCGCCCTTTGAGCTTTATCTCAAGGAGCAAAATAAATTTACCGGCTTTGATATCGATTTAATCAACGATGTGGCTAAAAAAATGGGCTATGACAAGGTTGAATTTGTAAACACCCCGTTCGACGAGCTTCTGCCCGGCCTGAATCACAAAAAATATGATATCGCAATGAACAACTTCAGCAAAACCAAGGCACGTTCCATTGACTATGCTGCAAGTGATTCCTATGCTAAAGCTGCTTTCTCCATCGTTGCCAAAAAAGGCAGCAACCTCAAAGCAGACATCGACAGCATGAACGGCCGTAAGGTTGCCATCAAAAAAGGCTCTTCCTCTGAGCGTGTTGCAAAATCCTTCCCCGGCAGCATCATTGTTGAATATCCGGAAAATGCCAGCGCTTTACATGCAGTAGAAACCGGCGAAGCAGATTACGCTATCTGCGGTAACCTGACCACTGCTTACTATATGACTCATACCGATGACGACAATTGCCTGCAGGTTGTAGGCCATTCCGAACGCCAGGATGATCTTGTTGTCTATGCTGAAAAAGGAAATGAAGAGCTGATTAAAAAGTTTAACGTTGCTTTGAGCGACTATAAAAAGAGCGGCGAATACAAAAGACTCATCAAATTCTACTTCGGCGATATCGAAAAACAGTCCTGATACACCCCTAACTCAGCTAAAAGCTAATAGCTTATATATATCACACCCCTTACAATACTCTTTTTATAATACTCCTTATCAGCCGGCACTCCTAAAGCCGGCGAACAAACACTCAACTCATCAAAAGCAGAAAAGCCTTGCAGTAAGTCCAAACTGCAAGGCTTTTTTGCTGTATTTTTATATTTAGTTTAATCCTCCGGATGCAGCTTAATGCAGGACGCACGCACCGCCCTGTGCCAGCCGCGCAGCAGATGATTACGCTTTTCTTCATCCATATCGGGCATAAAGGTCTGCTCAATAACGTGATTGCCCTTAATCATTTCCTTGTCATCCCAATAGCCTACTGCCAGGCCTGCAAGATAAGCAGCGCCCATAGCAGTGGTTTCAATACAGCTCGGGCGTTCTACCTTAACATTGATGATGTCCGCCTGCGTCTGCATCAGGAAGCTGTTGGCACAAGCACCGCCGTCAACCTGCAGCGAGCTCAGCTTAATACCGCTGTCCTCCTCCATAGCCTTCAGTACATCGTACACCTGATAGGCAATGGCTTCGAGCGTTGCACGCACAATATGATTACGGTTAACGCCGCGCGTCAAGCCGACAATCGCACCACGCGCGTATTGATTCCAGTGCGGCGCACCCAAGCCTACAAAAGCAGGAACCATGTAGCAGCCGTTGGAATCTGGTACAGATTTCGCCATAGCCTCGGATTCGGCAGCATTGCGAATCAGTCCCAGCTCATCACGCAGCCATTGGATAGCAGCACCGGCAACGAAAATAGAGCCTTCCAGCGCATATTCTACCTTGCCGTCTACACCCCAGGCAATAGTTGTAACAAGACCGTTTTTGCTGTCTACAGGCTTTTCGCCGGTATTCATCAGCATAAAACCACCCGTACCGTAGGTGTTTTTTGCTTCGCCCGGTGCAAAGCAGGTCTGTCCGAACAGCGCACATTGCTGATCGCCTGCAGCGCCGGCGATAGGAATCGATGCCTCAAACAGCTTGGCATCGGTGGAACCGTATACGCAGCTGGAGGGCTTAACCTCCGGCAGCATTTGGCGCGGAATGCCCAAAACAGTCAGGATTTCGTCATCCCACTGCAGAGTATGAATATTAAACATCAATGTACGCGAAGCATTGGAATAATCCGTAACATGAACCTTACCGCCGGTCAGCTTCCAGATAATCCAGCTGTCAATAGTACCGAACAGCAGCTGGCCTGCTTCCGCACGCTCGCGTGCATGAGGTACGTTTTCCAGAATCCAGTGCAGCTTGGTACCGGAGAAATAAGCATCCAAAACCAGGCCTGTCTTTTCACGGAACATATTGGCATAGCCACGGATTTTCAGCAAATCACAGTATTCTGCGGTACGACGACACTGCCAAACAATCGCCTTGCAGATAGGACGACCGGTGTTCTTATCCCACACTACGGTAGTTTCGCGCTGGTTCGTAATACCGATACCGGCAATATCAGCCGGAGTAACATCCAGCTTGCTCATTGCCTCGTACATCAGGCCTACCTGAGTAGCCCAGATTTCCTCGGCATCGTGCTCCACCCAGCCTGCCTGCGGATAATACTGCGTAAACTCCTTTTGTGCTACGCTGCAGATTTCTCCCTGCTTGTCAAACAAAATACAACGGCAGCTGGTAGTTCCCAAATCCAGTGCCATGATATATTTATTCTTCATGCTTTCACGACCTTTCCTTGATATTTTTAAGTATAACACAAAACATAAGGAGCCGCCACTTTCGTAGCAGCTCCTGAAAAAGCATATCTAATTATGTTATGTACGTTTGGGAATCCTAATGAAGTACACGGCGCCTTATCGCACGTCTTACAGGTTAGGTAAGAACATTACCAACCCCGGAACATAAGTAACAATCAACAATGCTACTAACAACGCTACGATAAACGGCCAAACTTCCTTGAAGAACTCGCCGAGCGGCGTTTCCGTTATCGCACAAACCGTAAACATCATTGAACCGAACGGTGGCGTCAGACCGCCGATCATAATGTTAACAATGCAGATAATACCGAAGTGTACCGGGTCAACACCCAGCTTAGTTACAACAGGAACCAAGAGAGGTGCCAGAATAATCAGTGCAGCACCGCCCTCCAGGAACATACCCAGAATCAGCAGCAGGATGTTTACCAGCATCAGCATCATATACGGATTGCGGGTAAAGTCAAGCATTGCGGAGGTGATATGCTGCGGAATACGCTCCCAGTTCAGGTAATAGCCAAAGAAAGAAGCTGCTACGATAATCAGTACAACAGAGCTGGTACCGTAAATAGTTTCCTTCATAATCGGCCAGGCATATTCCCACTTCAGCTCCTTATAGATGAAGGCACCTACCAGGATGCAGTATACTACTGCTACAGCGCCTGCCTCGGACGGAGTGAACATACCCATGCGCAGGCCGGCGATAATACCGAACGGGAAGAGCAGTGCCCAGATAGATTCCTTAAGCTGAGTCATGATTTCGCCGAAGGTAGCAGCCTTTTCACGTGAAGGCTTGTAGCCACGCTTTTTGGAAACAATGGCAACAACAATCATCATGGATACTGCCATGAGAATGCCGGGCACATAGCCTGCCATAAACATTTTGGTTACGGATACGCTGGCAATCAGCGCATAAATTATCAGGTTAATTCCGGGAGGAATAACAGGCGTACTTGCAGAGGACGCAGCAGTTACTGCGGCACTGAAGGCTCTGCCGTAACCGCGCTTTTCCATTTCCGGAACAAGCATTTTACTCTGCATAGCAGCGTCAGCGTTAGCACTGCCGGAAACACCGCCCATCAGCAGGCTGAGCAGTACGTTAACCTGAGCCAGACCGCCGGTCATATGACCCATGAGCACGTCGGTAAATTTCATCAGCTTATCGCTGATGCCGGCATAGTTCATGATGGAGCCTGCCATAATAAAGAAGGGAATTGCCAGCAGCGGGAAGGACTGCGTGCTGGTAATAATACGTTGGAATACCAGATGCGCAGGAGAAGTCGCATCCAAAAAGGTAAAGTAGGAAATCGTTGCACCGAACAGGGCATAAGCGATTGGAATACTGGAAAAATAAAGCACAAAAACAATGATGACGGGCAAATAAGCCATTATTTTTCCTCCTTTCCGGAACCAGCAAGATCCTGCCAGACAAATTTAATAGAATACGCGGTCATGAGTACAAAAGCAATCAGTACGGAAGAACTGATATAAACGGAAGAAATACCCAGTACCGGGGTCATTTTCGTATAGGATTTGGAAATATAGATAATAGAAAGATAAGACATGTAGCCGTTGAGCGCGACAAGAATAACGTCGGTAATCAGGCCGATAGCCTTCTGCATACCTTGGGGCATTCTCTTAACAATGATATCAACGCCAACGTGACCGCGATGCTTGAATACAGCAACAGCGCCAATGAATACCGACCAGACAAAGCAGCCGGTAGCAACCTCTTCAGACCAGACAAGGCCGGAGTTAAAAACATAACGCAGAACAATATTGATGACAACAAGGATAGTAGTAATGCTGATGAAAAATGCAGCAACTAAATCTTCCAGATTATTTAGCACGAAGCTCAGGTTTTTACCCAAAATTTTACCTCCATTTTTTATAGTAATACTTATGCAAAGGAAGGAGCTGTCACGCTGCATGCAGCGTGGTAGCTCCTTAGTGTTTCATTATGATTGTTAAAGAATATCTACAGCTTATTTTGCAGCGCGGATTTTTGCCAGCTCAGCTTTCAGCTTTTCATAGATGCCAGGAGTTGCGCCTTCTTTTTCTTCCATCTGTTTGAATACAGGCTCGGTAGCTTTTTCGAAAGCAGCATGGTCAACATCGTTGAATTTAACGCCCTTGCTTTCCAGTTCCTTATAAACCTTGTTATAGGATTCGGTGGAAATCTTGGTCATTTCTTTACCGCCGTAAGCAAATTCTTCAGCTACAATCTTCTGATCTTCCGGAGACAGGCTATTGAATACTTTGGTGGAAATGTATACGCCGCAGGTGCCCAGGAAATGCTTGGTGGTAGCTACGTTTTTAACGTGCTCATAGCATTTGGTACCGATGTTGGTGAATTCAGAGCCTTCCAGACCGTCTACAACGCCTTGGGAAACGCCGGACAGAGTTTCGGAGAACGGCAGGCTGGTAGCGGTAGCGCCCATAGCATTGATAGTGTCAATGAACAGCTTGCTGCCGGGAGTACGCAGTTTCAGACCTTTCATGTCTTCCGGTTTGGTGATAACTTTATTGGTCATAACATTACGGAAGCCGAAAATGTAGTCCAGAGCCAGAACCTTAATGCCTTTTTCTTCAGCCTTCTTTTCCATATCCTTAACCAACGGAGTTTCAATCATCTTCTCATATTCGTCATAGGATTGATACAGCATCGGGCCAACCAGCGGTTTGAAGTCAGGTACATAGTCGCCCAGGTAAGACGGATCTTCTACAGAAATAAAGTTAGCACCGTTAGCAACCTGCTCCAGGCCATCCTTGT
>OQVT01000705.1_pt1 | contig 19729 bp, 17 predicted proteins | sample 1691561 | NCBI WGS metagenome assembly OQVT01 (sample SAMN03418260, study PRJEB22391) | human gut metagenome | biome: human-gut; feature: organic feature; material: feces | host: Homo sapiens | place: Tanzania | collected 2013-01 | reverse complement strand
AGCGCCCGGCCTCCATGGCTCCCGCCGTGGAGCAGATGTTCCACCACATCGTGGACTACTGCCGTCAGCTGGAGCTGCCCCTGTGACCTGTTCAGTATAACACAAAGCGGCCGGTGCGGGAAACACCGGCCGCTTTTGCATAAAACAAAAACCTTTGCTGCCGGAGCGAAGGTTTCTGCACGGCGTTGCTTTACACTGCCAGAAATTTCCGGTATAATGAAGGGTAGAACAGAGCAAAACGCCAAAGGAAGAGGTTTTTATGGAGACTGCGGGGTACGATTCCAGCCGGCCGCTGGCCGAACAGGTTGCACAGCGGATCAAGGACTACATTCTGGAAGAAAAACTGAAGAGCGGCGACAAGCTGCCCACTGAAACAGCGCTTGCCCGCGAGATGGGTGTGGCACGCAGTACTGTGCGCGAGGCCATCAAGCGGCTGGAGTCACAGAACATTCTGACCGTGCGCCACGGCGCGGGCTCTTTTGTGACCGACCAGCCCGGCCTGGCGGATGACCCGCTGGGGCTGGATTTTATTGAGGACAAGGAGCGTCTGGCCTTTGACCTGCTGGAAGTACGCAACATCATCGAGCCGGCCATTGCCGCGCTGGCGGCACACCATGCCACCCCGGAGGACATCGCCGAGATGGAGTCGCTGTACAACCTCATGGAATACCACATCCTGCATGGGCAGGACTATCTGGACGAGGATATGAAGTTCCACCGGGCCATTGCCCGCGCCAGCGGCAATCTGGTGGCCCCCCAGCTGGCCCCCATCATCACGGTGGCGGTGGAGGTGTTCACCGAGGGCACCCACCGCACCCTGCTGCAGGAGACACTGGATACCCACAAGGCGGTGCTGGAGGCCATCAAGAGCGGCGACAGCACCTGGGCACGGGACGCTATGACCCTGCACCTTTCCTACAACCGGGACCTGTACCGGGAGATGCACCGCCAGCGCAGCGGCGAACCGCCCCTTGCTCCCAAAGTGCCGGAATGGGTGCTGCAGCTCAAGGAGCTGGCCAAGCCTGAAGAACCGGAAGAAAAAGAGTAAATCGAACGCAAACAGCCCGCATGACGGAGCACGATGCTCCTGCCATGCGGGCTGTTTTTCTGTGTTAATTCAGGCGGCGGGATGCATTACCACTCGGCAACGCTGCCGTCCTTGTGACGCCAGACGGGGTTCTTCCACTCGTGCGGGGTCTTGTTCTCCTCCAGCACCAGTTCCTTGTTGACGTCCACGCCCAGACCGGGACGGACGGGCAGCTGCACGCGGCCGTCCACGAACTTGAAGTCGTCCTGGTTCTTGACATAGTCCAGCACGCTCTTGCCCACGTTGTAGTGGATGCCGATGCTCTGCTCCTGGATCACGGCGTTGTAGCAGGTGGCGTCCACGTTCAGGCAGCTGGCCAGAGCGATGGGGCCCAGGGGGCAGTGGGGGGCCAGGGCAACGTCGTAGGCTTCGGCCATGGAAGCGATCTTCTTGACCTCGGTCAGGCCGCCGGCATGGCTCAGGTCGGGCTGGATGATGTCCACGCCGCCGGCCTGCAGCAGGCGCTTGAAGTCATACTTGGTGAACAGACGCTCGCCGGTGGCAATGGGCACATTGCAGGCAGCGGCGATCTCCTTGAACACCTCCATGTTCTCGCACAGGACGGGTTCCTCGATGAACATGGGGTCGAACTCTTCCAGCTTCTTGGCCAGGACCTTTGCCATAGGCTTGTGCACACGGCCGTGGAAGTCGATGGCGATGCCGAAATACTTGCCGCAGCTTTCCCGGATGGCGGCCACGCGCTCCAGAACGGCGTCCACCTTGTCGTAGGTGTCGATCATCTGCAGCTCTTCGGTGGCGTTCATCTTGATGGCGGTAAAGCCGGCATTCTTGCGCTCCAGAGCAGCAGCGCCCACGTCGCTGGGGCGGTCGCCGCCGATCCAGCTGTACACGCGCATGTTGTCGCGGCAGGCACCGCCCATGAGCTGGTAGACCGGGGCGTTGAAGAACTTGCCCTTGATGTCCCACAGGGCCTGATCAATGCCGGCAATGGCGCTCATCAGCACGCCGCCGCCGCGGTAGAACCCGGCGCGGTACAGCACAGCGGAAAAGTCCTCAATGCGCATGGGGTCCTTGCCGATGAGGTAGGGCTTCATCTCCTGGACACAGGCCAGAACGGTGGCGCAGTGGCCTTCCAGCACGGGCTCGCCCCAGCCGGTCAGGCCCTCGTCGGTCACGATCTCAACAAAGCCCCAGCGGGGACGGACGGTATAGGTGTTGACTTCAACGATCTTCATGGGAAATCATCCTTTCTCTTGTATTGCAGAAGGTTTCAATGGGTTCAGGTTCAGCGCTGGATCTGGTCCACCATGCCGCGGACGTAGGCGGCGCAGGCTTCCCAGTCGTTGGCGGCCACGGCGTCCTTGGGCATCAGGCTGGAGGCCAGGCCCACGCTGATGCAGCCGGCGTCAAAGAACTCGCGGATGTTGGCGGGGCTCACGCCGCCGATGGCCATGTAGTTGGTGCCGTCAAAGGGGCCCTGCAGGTCCTTGACGTAGTGGCGGGGCATGCTGCCGGCCGGGAACAGCTTCATGGTCTTGTAGCCAAACTGCAGGCTGGTGGCCACGTCGGTGGGGGTCAGCACGCCGGGCAGCAGGGCGATGTCGTTCTCGGCGCAGTAGCTGAACACATCCAGCGGGGTGCCGGGGGTCAGAAGGAACTGTGCACCGGCGTCCAGAGCGGCTTTGCAGCGCTCCACGGTGATGGCGGTGCCGGCACCCACGGTGCAGCGGTCCCCGAAATGGGTGCGCAGCATCGTGATCTGCTCCAGGGCGTGGGGGCTATTCAGTGCCACCTCAAAGAAGGGGGCACCGCCCTGCACGGCGGCCTCGGCGTAATCAATGGTCTTTTCCAGCGGAACGTTGCGCAGGATGGCCAGCAGCGGATGCTTGGAAACCAGATCGTAAGTGTCCATACAAAAAACTCCTTTCGGCAAAAAATGAAACCGGTGGTTTCAGCGGATCAGCGGTAGGTGATGGCAGCGCCGGTGAGGGCAGCTTCCATCTGGGCGGCGTCGGGGTAGCCCTCCACGTCGCCCGGGGTCTGGGTGGCCAGGGCGCCGCAGATGGCACCCATGCGGCCTGCGGTGACCACATCGCGGCCCTGCAGGATGCCGGCCAGGAAGCCGGCATTGAAGCCGTCACCGGCGCCGATGGGCTCAATGGGCTTACAGGGGTAGGGCGGCAGCTTTTCGCGGGTGGTCTTGTCGGCCACCCAGGCACCGTTGCCGCCGTCCTTGATGGCCACATACTGTGCGCAGCCGTCGCGGAACAGCAGATCGAAGATGGCATCCGGGTCGCGCAGGCCGAACAGGGCGTCGGCCTCGTCCAGGCCCAGCAGCACGATCTCGCTCTGCAGGGTCAGCTCCCGGATCAGGGGGGCGTAGTCCTGCCCACGCCACAGCTTGCGGCGGATGTTGGGGTCAAAGCTGATGGCAACGCCTTTCTCCTTGGCCAGAGCAAAGGCGGCTTTGGTCATGGCCAGGCAGCTCTCGCTCAGCACGGGGGTGATGCCGCTCATGTGCAGCACCTTCACGCCGTCCAGCAGGGCGGGGGTCACGTCCTCGGGGCACAGGTGGCTGGCGGCGCTGTTCTCACGGTAGTAGAACACTTTGGTCTCGCCCACGCCGGTCTCCTTGAACATGATGCCGGTGCGGTGGTCGGGGTCGTAGATGACGCGGGAACAGTCCACGCCCTCGGCACGGAGCTGATTGCGGATGAAGCAGCCAAACTCGTCGGTGCCCAGGCGGCTGACCCAGGCGGCCTCCAGGCCCAGCTTTGCCAGACCCACGGCTACATTGCTCTCGGCACCGGCGGTGCGGATGCCGAAGTTCTGCACATAGCGCAGGGCACCCACGCTGTCCGGGGTGAAGGCGGCCATGGTCTCGCCGATGGTGATCAACTGAGGCATAAATAACACTCCTTTTCTTATAGGGCTCAGAACTGCAGCTCTACGCTGCAGAGCATTCGCTCGATCTGACGCCGGGCTTCGTCCAGCGCCTGCCGGGCGCTGGCGGCGGCAGCGTCGCTGTAGCGCTCCAGCGGGAAGGCAACGCTCAGCGCGGCCACCACTTTGCCGCTTTTGCGCAGCGGCACGCCGATGCAGCGGATGCCCCGGGTGCTCTCCTCACACTCGTAGGCAAAGCCGCTGGCCCGGATCTCGGCCAGCTGGTCGGCCAGCAGGCGGAAGTCGGTGATGGTGTGCTCGGTCAGCGGGTACAGGCCGTCGTAATACAGGGCCTTGAGCTGGGGCAGCTGGTAGTCGGCCAGCAGAGCCTTGCCCACGCCGGTGGCGTAGGCCGGCAGGCTGCGGCCCTCCACCGTGACGGTACGGCTGCGCAGCGGGGTCTCCACCTTTTTGAGGTAATAGACATCCCCGTTTTTCAGGCTGCCGAGGTGGCATGTCTCGTGGCAGACCGACACGATGTCGTGCATCAGGCGGTAGATCTCCCGCAGGGCGCTGGCTTCGTCCAGATAGGTGTTTCCAATGCGGAACGCCATGCGGCCGATGCGGTAGTGATGATCCTGGTCGTCCAGGGTCAGGTACCCCCGGTCCCGCAGGGTGTGCAGCAGCGGGGAGATGCTGCCTTTGGCAATGCCCAGCTGCTGCGACAGCTGGGTCAGGGTGTAACCGCTGCCGTTCAGGCTGCACAGCTCCAGGATATCCAGGGCCCGGGCCAGGGAACGGTGGGCATCTCCGGAAGGCATGGGTCTCACTTCCTTTCCTTATATATAGGACCTCTGAGAGGCATTCGGACCAGGTCGGGAAAACGACGAAAGTGTTCCGATGTGTTCCGCACAGGAATCCTGAAAACACCGGACGTGTTCGGATATCGGGCTGTATTGGGACTTGCGTTCCGATATCTGAACAAAAATTGTGCGCTTTCTGGTTCGGACGGCTGAAAACTGCAGGCCGTCCGCCCTTTTTTCGGCGGCCGGAGCGCCGCCGATCGTTGCCTTTTGCACGGGATGCAGACACTTTTGGGGCCTGCGACGGCATTGTCGGACAACTTAATAAATTGCAAACGATTAAAAATGAGCGCAACATCGTTGCTTTTGAAAGAGACTTGTAATTTTTTCTGTAAATCCCTGCTCCAATTTCAGTATACGACACCGGAAAATAGACTGCAAGGGGCAGTTTGTTTTTCGTGGAAATGACAAAATTATGAACAGGAAAACTATAAAATACGCCAAAAATGGTTCTTTTTGAAGAAAGTGTTAAAAATCTATTGACGGATGATGCAAAAATTGGTACATTTATTTCAGCAAGGTTGTTGTCGGACAACGACCCCACGGTGCCGGCCCGCAGCGGGGAAATGTTTGACAGCCACATCGGCCCGAGCGGACCCTGCGCCGGGCTGAGGAAAATGTTTCTAAGGAGGAAATGAAACTATGTTGGATCCCAAATACATCCCATTGTTTATCGGCGGCTTTATTGCATGGATCTGCTTTATGATCTTTGTGGGCTGGATCACCAGCCGCGGCAAGAATGAGGGCAGCAGCTTCCTGACCGGCGGCGGCAACCTCGGCTTCTTCCTGATCTTCTGCACCGTGGGTGCTACGATGATCGGTACCGGCTCTTCCATGGGCGCTATCGGCAATGGTTTCAACCATGGCTGGGGCGGCGCGATCTATGGCCTGGGCGCATCGGCAGGTATCCTTTCCATGCTGCTGTTCACCAAGGCAAAGAACAAGGGCTTCCTGACCATGTCTGAGGAAGCACAGTATTACTACGGCGGCAAAAAGATCATCCGCCAGGTCATGGGCTTTATGATGTTCGTCATCGAGATCATCTGGCTGGGCAACCACCTGAACGGCGGTGCCAAGTACCTGGCTTACGTCACCCAGCTGCCGGACGTTACCTGTAAGATCATCACCGTTCTGGGCTTCGGCATCTACGTCTTCATCGGCGGCTACATGGCCGTTGTTACCACCGACGCTGTCCAGTTCATCGCTATCCTCATCGGCTTCCTGACCATCGCTTTCCGTGCTATCCCCCTGGCAGGCGGCTACCAGAACGTGGTGGATACCTTCACCGCTGCTGGCAAGCCCGGCGCAATGACCTTCTACGGCCTGGGCTCCTACGGTGTCATGGCTGCCATAGCACTGGTGTTGTCCACAGCCATGGGCGTTATCGGCACCCCCACCCACCGTACCCGTATCTACACCTCCAAGGACGAAAAGACTGCTCGCAAGGCCTTCCTGGGCCAGGGCATCCTGCTGTTCGGCTGGAGCTTTGTGACCGCCATCATCGGCATGAGCTGCTTCACCATCGCCACCATGAATGGTGACACCCTGGCCAGCGGCGACTACGCCTTTGCTTACATGGCTACCAACGCACTGCCCCCGGTCATCGGCATGCTGTTCATGATTTGCGGCCTGTCCGCTACCATGTCCTCCGGTGACTCCGATGCCATCTCCGGCGTTACCATCCTGCTGACCGACGTGTACCCCAGCATCACCGGCAAGACCATCGAAGAAAAAGATTACGCCAAGGTCAGCCGTGTCGCTCTGATCTGCACCCTGGGCGCTGCCTTCTTCATCACCCTGTTCGTCAACGACGTTATCGGCTACATCTCCACCATCGTGGGCGCTTTCCTGCCCGGCGTGGCTGTGGCTATGCTGCTGGGCCGCTTCTGGAAGCGTGTCAACTGGCAGGGCGGTCTGGCCTGCATCGGCTCCGGCACTCTGCTGGGCGTGCTGATCCTGGTGCTGCCTTCCTTCAAGAACTGGATCAACGCCACTATGGGTGGCCCGGCTGTGCCTGCTACCATCGTTTCTCTGGTGTTCGGCATTGTGGTCTCTCTCATGTTCCCTGCTGACACCACTCCCGACGACGTGCGCCTGAAGCACGTTATGGACGACCGCCGCGGCACTGTCGTGGAAAAGGTCGCTGCTGCTGAGGCTGCTGCTGACGCAGAAGAAGATCTGTAAACCTTATCTAGCCGGCAAACTGTAAATCTGTTTCTCCGAAAGGGGCGAGGGCATACGCCCTTGCCCCTTTCGTCGTTTGCGGCAGGGCTGCCTTGCCGCAGGGCAAAATTCATAGCAAGAGGGAACCTATCATGAAACGTATTTTGATTCAGAACGGCACCGTATACGATGGCCTGGGTGGCCAGCCCTACCAGGCAGACCTGCTGGTGCAGGATGACCGCATTGTCCAGATCGCTCCGGGCATCACGGAACCGGCGGACCAGGTCATCGATGCCACCGGCAAGGTGGTGACCCCGGGGTTTGTGGATATCCACCGTCACCACGATGCAAAGCCCCTCAACGACCCCCACTTTGGTGAGGTGGAGCTGGCCCAGGGCATTACCACGGCCGTGGCAGGCAACTGCGGCATCAGCATGACCCCGCGCCCGGAATCGGACGAGGCGGCAAAGGAGTATTATTCCTTTGAAGAAGCCGTCATGGGCCCCATCGGCCTGGACGGCCCCCACACCTACCGTGATTATCTGGCTGCCCTGCACAAGGCCGACCTGCCCCTAAACGTTGCCGCCATGATCGGCACCGGCACCGTCAAGATCTGCGTCAAGGGCTTTGCCGACACTCCCTACACCCAGCAGGAGCTGGACGACGCACGTGCTCTGATCGAGGACGCCATGGCCGCCGGTGCTCCCGGTGTGTCGCTGGGCATCATGTACCTGCCGGAGTGCTACTCCTCCACCGATGAATTTGCCTACATTCTGGAGCCGGTGGGCCGCTACCACCGTGTGATCACCACCCACATCCGCGGTGAGGGCGACAGCATGGTGCAGAGCGTGCGCGAGGTGATCGAGATCGCCCGCCGCGTGGGCTGTGCCCTGGAGATCAGCCACTTCAAGAGCTGCGGCATGAAGAACTGGGGCAAGGACATCCACACAGCCATTGCCGACATCGAAGCCGCCCGCGCCGAGGGCATGGACGTGACCGTGGACTTCTACCCCTACGAGGGCGGCAGCACGGCCCTGACCACCATGCTGCCCCCGGTGTTCGTGGCCGGCAACATGACCCGTGCACTGGAAAAACTGGGCACCCCCGAAGGTGTGGAGGAGTTCCGCCGTACCAGCAGTGTGTTGTACGACGACTGGGACAACTTCTGCATCACGCTGGGCTGGGACCGCATCATCATCAGCGGCGTGGTCTGCCCCGAAAACGAGAAGTTCCTGGGCATGCGGGTGACGGAGGCTGCCGAGAAGTTCGGCTTTGAGGATGCCACCGCTCTGGCCGCCTATCTGATGCACAGCGAGGACGGCAAGACCGCCATCATCAACATGTCCATGAGCCAGGATGATATTGACACGGTGGCACGTCTGCCCTGGTCCAACATTATCTCGGACGCTATCTACGCCAAGACCGACACGCCCCACCCCCGCATGTTCGGTGCCTTCCCCAAGGTGCTGCGGGAGTATGTGGCCGAGCGCGGCATCTACACCCTGCAGGAGGCCATCCGCCGGATGACCAGCCAGCCGGCCGCCAGAATGGGATTGGTCGGACGAGGGAGCTTGCAGAAAGGCAACTATGCTGATATACTGGTATTCGATCCGAAGAAGTTCACGGATCATGCCACCTTCACCAACCCCGCCCAGAAGGCAACCGGTCTGGACTGGTGCATCGTCAACGGCCAGATCTCCATTGACCATGACCAGCGCACCGACACGGACGCCGGTATGGTGCTGACAGTATAAGGAGCAGTCATGTCCATTGCCATCCTTTTGCAGCAGATCCTGATCATCTTTTTGGAAATCGGCACCGGTGCCGCCATTACCCGGCTGGGCATCCTGGACGACAGCAACAGCAAGTTCCTGTCCAACCTGGTCATGACCGTGTCCCTGCCCTGCACCCTGCTGGCCAGTGCCAGCATCGACGGGGGCCGGGCCGCCGTGGTCGGGATGCTGAAGGGCTATGTGGTGCTGGAGATCTTCTACCTGGTCACCACCGCAGTCTGCCTGGGCCTCAGCAAAGCCCTGGGGCTGACCCCCGGCCAAAAGGCGGTGCTTATCGGCACAGCGGTGCTGCCCAACAGTGCCTTCATCGGCATCCCCCTGGCCTCTGCCCTGCTGGGCAGTGAGGCCGGAGCCCTGTACGGGGCCGCCGGCATCATGGCCTACAACATCCTGTTCTTTACTTATGTACAGCACCTGTTCGCCCCCAAGGCCAAGGTGAGCCTGAAAACCTTTTTGACCCCGGCCAACGTGACCACCGCCCTGATGGTGGTGATGCTGGTGTCCGGCCTGCGGCTGCCCGGCATCCTGGAAAGCTTCTGCAAGGCCATGGGCAACACCACCACCCCTCTGGCGCTGATGATCGCCGGTGGAATGCTGGCCCGCAGTGACCTGAAAAAGCTGGTGGCCAACCCTCTGGTGTGGCTCATCACCGGCCTGCGGTGCCTGGTGTTCCCTCTGGGCTTTTTGGCGGTGCTGTGCCTGCTGCCCCTGGACCCCACCCTGCGGATGGCGGTGCTGATCCTGGCTTCCTGCCCGGCAGGCAGCCTGACGGCGGTGCTGGCCAAGCAGTACGACACGGAAGGGGAGCTGGCCAGCCAGGCCGTGGCCCATTCTACCCTGTGTATCCTGATCAGTGTGCCCCTGGTGCTGAGCCTGGGCAGCACGCTGTTGGGTCTATAAAACGGCAGCCTATCCTGGCTGCACCATCATAGAAACAAACGAAAAGAGGTTTTTTCTTATGGCAAATGTCTACGATAAGCTCAAGGAAATGAACATCACCCTGCCCGCACCCCCGCCGAAGGGCGGCGTCTACACTCCGGTCATGGAGTTCGGCGATCATCTGCTGTACTGCAGCGGCTGCGGCCCTGACATCGGCATCTCGATCTCGACCGCGATGTTGCCCGGGCAGGAATTGGTGCCCAGCTGGGCCAGGCCTGCAAGGCCAATGTGCTGATGGATGTGGACATGGGCCAGCACCGCACCGGTGTGCCGCTGGATAAAGTGGAAGCGATGTACCGGGAGTGGAACACCCTGCCCGGCATCGTCATGCGCGGCATGCACTGCTACGACGGCCACCGCCACGAGAGCAGCGTGCAGGAGCGCGAGGTGGCTACCGCCCCTGTGGACAAGCAGATCGAGGAGATCAAGGCCCGCCTGAAGGCGGACGGCATCTGCTGCGAGATCCTGATCATGGGCGGCACCCCGTCCTTCCCGGTGCACGCCGAGATGACCGGAGAGTTCCTGAGCCCCGGCACCTGCGTCATTCAGGATGCAGGCTACCGCAAGGCTTACCCGGATCTGCAGTTCACCCCGGCTGCCGCCCTGCTCACCCGCGTGGTGAGCCGCCCCAGCCGCGACACCTTCACACTGGATCTGGGCTGCAAGGCCGTGGCCACCGATCCCCAGCCGGAGCGCGCGGAGATCGTGGGCATGGAGTATGCCCGCACCGTGATCCAGAACGAGGAGCACTGGGTGGTGCGTGTGCCGGAAGAGCACATCGCCGACATCCCGCCCATCGGGACCGAGCTGTTTGCCATCCCGACTCACGTCTGCCCCACCAGCGCCCTGTACCCGGCGGTCCCGGTGGTGGAAAACGGCGAGGTCACAGGCTGGTGGAAGGTCGCTGCGCGTGACCGCCGCCTGACCCTGTGAGAGAGTATCTGAGAGTTTTATAAGGAGTTGAATATGATGCTGAAAAGTCAGCAGGTCCGTTCCCTGTCCCCTGAGATGGACCCTCTGCGCATGGGCATGGGCTGGACGGTCGATGACCTGAGCAAGCCCCAGATCATGGTGGAGAGCACCTACGGCAACAGCCATCCGGGTTCCGGCCACCTGAATATCTTTGTGGAAGAGGCTGTCCGCGGCGTGAACGACCACGGCGGCAAGGCTGCCCGGTATTTTGCCACCGACATGTGCGACGGCATGGCCCAGGGCCATGACGGCATCAACTACTCGCTGGCCCACCGCGAAGCCATCACCAACCTGGTGGAAGCACAGGCCAACGCCACCACCTTTGACGGCGGTGTGTTTATTTCCAGCTGCGACAAGGCCATGCCCGCCATGCTCATGAGCATCGGCCGCATGAAGGACATGATGGCAGCCATCGTGGTCACCGGCGGTGTCATGGAGGCACACGACCTGCCCGCCAAGTACACCGAGAACGACCCCGGCTGTGCCATCAACGAGCTGCTCACCCTGGAGCAGATCGGCAAGTTCAGCGCACAGTACGAGCGCGGCGAGATCCCGGCCGAGCAGCTGACCTACTACAAGCAGCACGCCTGCCCCAGCTGCGGCGCCTGCTCCTTTATGGGCACTGCCTCTACCATGCAGGTCATGGCCGAGGCTCTGGGCCTGATGCTGCCCGGCACCGCTTTGATGCCGGCCACTGCCCCCGAGCTGAAGCAGGCTGCCTACGACGCCGGTGCACAGCTGATGAAGCTGGTGGAAGCCGGTGTCACCGCAGGCGATATCGTGGATATGCGCAGCTTTGAGAACGCCATCATGGTCCATGCGGCCATTTCCGGCTCCACCAATGCCCTGATGCACATCCCCGCCATTGCCCACGAGTTCGGCTTCGAGATCGACGCCGACACCTTTGACCGGATGCACCGCGGCGCACACTACCTGCTGAACATCCGTCCCTCCGGCGACTGGCCCGCACAGTACTTCTACTATGCAGGCGGCGTGCCCCGCGTGATGGAGGAGATCAAGTCCATGCTGCATCTGGACGTGATGACCGTCACCGGCAAGACGCTGGGCGAAAATCTGGAAGATCTGAAGAAGAACGGCTTCTACGAGCACTGCGACGAGATCCTGCAGGAAAAGACCAAGGGTCTGGGCATCAAGGTCACCCGCGAGGACATCATCCACAGCTTTGACAACGCCAAGGGCACCGACGGCAGCATCGCCATCCTGAAGGGCAATCTGGCCCCCGAGGGCAGCGTCATCAAGCACACTGCCTGCCCCAAGAACATGTTCCACGCCACCCTGCGCGCAAAGCCCTTTGACAGCGAGGAAGAGTGCATCAGCGCCGTTCTGAACAAGCAGGTCCAGCCCGGCGACGCCATCTTCATCCGTTACGAAGGCCCCCGCGGCAGCGGCATGCCGGAGATGTTCTACACCGGCGAGGCCATCTGCGCCGACCCCAAGCTGGCTTCCAGCGTGGCCCTCATCACCGACGGCCGCTTCTCCGGCGCAAGCCGCGGCCCGGTCATCGGCCATGTCAGCCCGGAGGCTGCAGTGGGCGGCCCCATCGCTCTGGTGGAAGAGGGCGACCTCATCCGCATCGATGTGCCGAACCGTCAGCTTGCCATCGTGGGCGTGAACGGTGAGGAAAAGACCCCCGAAGAGATGGAGGCCATCCTTGCCCAGCGCCGTGCCAACTGGAAGCCCAAGGCTCCCAAGTACACCAAGGGCCTGCTGAAGCTCTACTCTCAGCACGCCGTCAGCCCCATGAAGGGCGCCTACATGGAGTAAGAGACGCTCCTGCGGAGACTGGACACAAACTCAAAAATCAACTGCTCAGCGATGCTTTGCTGAACGGTCTGGTGAAAGTTACCCCAAAAATAAAAAAGCGGATATTGCTTCGTTTATAAAAATCCATCGGAATCCGGCGTCCGTCTGCGGGGACGGCGCTGAAATAGAACCCAAAGCAAACATAACATCAAAAATGGAGGAAATGTTTATGACAGCTGTTGCAACCCCGGACGCCGCGCGGCTCGTGTTCGCCGCAGTGGCGGGCCTGATCCTGTTGCTCATCCTTATCATCAAGTTCAAAGTCCACGCCATGATCTCCATCCTGATCGGTGCGGTGGGCATCGGCCTGATGGCCGGTATGCCCCTGTCCGACATCATCGGCTCGGTGAACGAGGGCATCGGCAACACCTTAAAGGGCATCGCCCTTCTGGTGGGTCTGGGCTCCATGTTCGGCGCCATTCTGGAAGAATCCGGCGGCGCACAGACGCTGGCTGTGACCATGGTGCGAAAGTTCGGTGACGAAAAGGCCGCGTGGGCACTGGGCATCACGGGTCTGGTGGTGGCCATGCCGGTGTTCTTTGACGCCGGTCTGATCATCCTCATCCCGCTGGCCTTCTCTCTGGCAAAGCGCACCAAGCGCTCTGTGCTGTACTACGTCATCCCCCTGCTGGCCGGTCTGGCTGTCGGCCACGCCTTCATCCCTCCCACGCCGGGCCCCGTTCTGGTGGCCAGCATGCTGGGCGTTGATCTGGGCTGGGTCATCCTCATCGGCATCTTCTGCGGCATCTTCGCCATGATCGCTGCCGGTCCCATCTGGGGCTCCATCTGCGGCAAGAAGTATATGATCGAGGTGCCTGAGCACGTTGCACAGCAGGCAGACATCGACGAGAGCAAGCTGCCCAAGTTCGGCACCATCGTGGGCATCATCCTGATCCCGCTGGTCCTCATCATCGCAAACTCTGTGGCAAAGGTGGTGCCCGCTCTGGCTGGCATCCAGCCCGTTCTGGCCTTCCTCGGCGAGCCCTTCATGGCTCTGCTGCTGGCTACCATCGCTGCTATGTACCTGCTGGGCACCCGTCACGGCTATAACAACGCCCAGCTGGAAAAGATCATGACCAAGTCTCTGGAGCCCACCGGCATGATCCTGCTGGTCACTGCCTGCGGCGGCGTGCTGCGCTATATGCTGCAGAACTCCGGCTTGGGCGATGTCATCGGCAACGCCGTGGCAAACGCAAGCCTGCCGCTGGTTCTGGTGGCCTTCATCGTGGCTGCTCTGGTGCGCATCTCTGTTGGTTCCTCTACCGTGGCTATGACCATGGCAGCCGGTATCATCTCCGCAATGCCCGGCATCAGCGAGCTGAGCCCGCTGTATCTGGCCTGCGTCACCGCTGCCATCGCCGGCGGCTCCACCGTGTGCTCTCACTTCAACGACTCCGGCTTCTGGCTGGTGAAGAGCCTGGTGGGCATGGATGAAAAGACCACCCTCAAGACCTGGACCATCATGGAAACTCTGGTGGGCGGCGTCGGCTTCCTGGTGGCACTGGTCATCTCCTTCTTTGCCTGATCATCCTCATCTGCGGGGCTGTGCCTGCACACAGTCTGCGCAATGCTTTGCAAATTCCTAGAATCTCCTCAGCACAACAGACCCCCCGGCCACCCCGGGCCACCAGGAAGCCGACGCCGCCCACCGCTTTCTGTATGATCTGTATTATAAAAGCGGAAGGTCCGGCCCGGAGGCCAGCTGGATGAAGGCGTCCATTTCCCGGGTGCAGCATTTATCCTTGTGGTAGAACATCTGGCGGTACATGGTCAGCCGGAAGTCCGACACCTCCAGAATGCGCAGATCTCCTCTGGACGCAGGCTCGGCCACAGCGAAGCGCGGCAGCAGGGAAATGCCGGAGGAGCGCTCCAGCATCTTGATGATAAAGGAGGTATCGCTGATCTCAAGGCTGGGGGTCAGCTCGATCTGGCGGGAAGCCAGAAACCGGTCAAAGGTGCGGCGGTAGTTGGCGTTGCGTTCGGTGAGGAAAAAGGGCTTGTCCAGAAGTTCTGCTACCCGGTAGGGCCCGGGGTGGCCCAGATCGATGTCCGACGACGCCGCAAACACCACTTCTTCCGGGATCTCGTTGCATTTGTGCCAGCTGTTGGAGTAGCGGGGCTCGTCCAGAATGCAGATCAGGTCCACCTGACCACGCTCCATTTTTTCAATGAGCTCTTCCGGGGAGCCGGTAGTGACCCGCAGGCTGACCTTGGGGTGCTCCAGCCGGAACTGATGCATCAGGCCGGGCAGACGGAAAAAGCAGAGAGATTCCAGCGTGCCGATGTGCAGGCAGCCCTCCAGCTCGGCGTCCTCGCTCAGGGCGCGGCGGGCGTTGTGGATGGTGTCCAGAATGCTGTTGGCGTATTCCAGAAAGCACTGGCCCTGTGCGGTCAGGATCACCCGCTTGCCCATGCGGTCGAACAGGCGCACGCCCAGCTCTTCTTCCAGCGCCTTGATCTGCACGGTAACGGCAGACTGGGAATAGCCCAGACTTTCCGCTGCCTTGGAAAAGCTCTGGAACTGGGCGGCACGGATCAGGGTGTTCAGCTGGCGCACTTCCATGGCAAAGCTCCTTTGCTATTAAGATTTTTAAACCATAACTTTATTTTTATGAATTTGAATCATGTGTATGTCTATGTTAAACTAAATGTGTCAACACGTCAAGTGAAAATTTGACGTTTCGTGAAAGGCTGGCCGTGCGGGCTGCGGCGGAGAGAGCGCTGTCAGGTGCCGCACAAAGGTCAGGATAGGAAAAGGAGGATTTTATTCTTATGGAAAAGAAAAAATTCAAGCTCGGACTGCTGCCGAAGCTGCTCATCGCCATCGTGCTGGGCATCATCATCGGCCAGTTCTTCCCGGTGTGGTTCTGCCGGGTCGTCGTCACGGCATCCAGCATCTTCAGCTCGTTCCTGAAGTTCATCATCCCGCTGATGATCGTGGCCTACGTCACCATGGGCATTGCCGACCTGAAGAGCGGCGCAGGCAAGCTGCTGCTCATCACGGTGGCTCTGGCCTACGGCTCCACCCTGATCGCAGGCTCGGCATCCTATCTGGTGTCTGCAAACCTGTTCCCCAGCTTCATGAGCGAAGGCGCTCTGGAACAGATCGCCGCCACGGCTGACAACTCTCTGGCCAGCTACATCTCCATCTCCATCCCGCCCATTCTGGACACCCTCTCTGCCGTGGTGCTGGCCTTTGTGCTGGGCCTGTGCCTGTCCACCTTGCGCGGCAAGACCATCGGTGATACACTTTACAACGGCATGAAGGACTTCTCCGGCATCATCGATCAGGTGCTGCACAGCGTCATCATCCCGCTGCTGCCCCTGTACGTCTGCGGCACCTTCATCGACATGACCAAGTCCGGCAAGACCTTTGCCATTCTGGGCATCCTGTGGAAGGTGTTCCTGGTGGTCATCATCATGCACCTGATCTGCATCTTCCTGCAGTTCTGCGTTGCAGGCGCTGTGAGCCACAAGAGCCCCTTCAAGATGATCCGCAACCAGATCCCCGGCTACACCACCGCTCTGGGCACCCAGTCCTCTGCAGCCACCATCCCGGTCAACCTGCAGTGCGCTGCGGCTGACGGCGTGAGCGAGCAGATCCGCAACTTCGTGGTGCCTCTGTGCGCCAACATCCACATGGCAGGCTCCATGATCACCATTACCGCCTGCGCAACTGCCGTCTGCCTGATGAACCAGCTGCCCATCAGCCTTGCTACCGTGGTGCCCTTCATCATGACGCTGGGCGTTGCCATGGTGGCTTCTCCCGGTGCTCCCGGCGGCTCCATCATGACCGCTCTGCCCTTCCTGTACATGATCTTCGGCGCTGAGGCCGGCGACCCCAATGGCCCCATCTGCGCCATCATGGTGGCTCTGTACATCACTCAGGATTCCTTCGGCACTGCCTGCAACGTCTCCGGCGACAACGCCATCGGCGTCATCGTGGAGACCATCTACCAGAAGTTCATCAACAAGAGCAGCGCAAGCGTCTGATGCGCGGCGCGGTTCTTGACCTGACAGGAGTGACACCCCATGGCATTTATCAGTGTTTTTGATGTTCTGGGCCCGAACATGATCGGCCCCTCCAGCTCCCACACCGCAGGCGCGGAGATCATCGCCTTTCTGGCACAGAAGATGATCGCCCCGCCGCTGAAGCGGGCGGACTTTACCCTCTACGGTTCCTTTGCCAAGACCTACCACGGCCACGGCACCGACCGCGCCCTGCTGGGCGGGATCATGGGCTTTTCGGCCGATGATACCCGCATCCGGGATTCCTTTGCCATTGCCACCGACCGCGGCCTTGGCTACAGCTTCACCCCCAATGAGGTGGAGACCGACATCCACCCCAACACGGTGGATATCCGCATGGAGAATGCGGCCGGTCAGGTAATGACCGTGCGCGGTGAATCGCTGGGCGGCGGCAAGGTGCGCATCGTGCGGATCAACGGCGTGGAGGTGGACTTTACCGGCGAGTACAATGCCCTCATCGTGGTGCAGAAGGACAAGCCCGGCGTGGTGGCCCACATCACCAAGATCCTCAGCGACCGCAGCGTGAACATCGCGTTCATGCGTCTGTTCCGCGAGGAAAAGGGGCACACGGCTTACACCATCGTGGAGTCGGATGAGCGCCTGCCCGAGGGTGTGGATCAGCTGCTGCTGGCAAACCCGAACATCAACGATGTAATGGTCGTGCAGCCGTAAGGAGGGACGAGCGATGAACATGGATTTCAAGTCCGCCAAGGAGCTGCTGGACCTGTGCGAGGAAAACCAACTGCCCATTTCGGAAGTGATGCGCCAGCGGGAATGCATTCTGGGCGAAGTGCCCCGGGATGCTGTGGATCACCGCATGGCAAAGGCATGGGAGATCATGCGCGCTTCTGCCACCCAGCCGCTGAAAAAGCCCATCAAATCCATGGGCGGGCTCATTGGCGGCGAGGCCAAAAAGCTGGAAACACATTATAATAAGAAGAAAAACATCTGCGGCGATGTGCTGCAGAAGGCCATGACCTACGCCATGGCCGTGCTGGAAGTGAACGCTTCCATGGGCCTGATCGTGGCTGCACCCACCGCAGGCTCTGCAGGCGTGGTGCCGGGCATGATGCTGGCGCTGCAGGAGTGCTACCGCATCTCCGACCAGCGCATCGTGGATGCCCTGTTCAACGCCGGTGCCGTGGGCTATCTTGCCATGCGCAACGCCACCGTGGCCGGTGCCGTGGGCGGCTGTCAGGCCGAGGTGGGCATTGCGTCCGCCATGGCTGCTTCTGCCGCCGTGGAGCTGATGGGCGGCGACCCGCAGCAGTGTCTGGATGCGGCTTCCACCGTGCTGATGAACATGCTGGGCCTTGTGTGCGACCCTGTAGGCGGGCTGGTGGAGTACCCCTGCCAGAACCGCAACGCTGCCGGTGTGGCCAACGCCCTCATTGCAGCGGAACTGTCCCTGAGCGGCATCCGCCAGCTGATCCCCTTCGACCAGATGCTGGACGCCATGTACGCCGTGGGCAAGCGCCTGCCTGCCGAGCTGCGCGAGACCGCCCTTGGCGGCTGTGCCGCCACCCCCGCCGCCTGTGCCGCCTGCGGCCTGTGCAGCGGGAACTGATCTTTCAACATGCAGCGCCGCCGGTGTGGAAACGCCCGGCGGCGTTTTTGCGCGTTCATGACCGGAAATGCCGGCCCGAAGGGTGGAACTTTGCATCTTTTTGTGCAAACACGCCGAAAAGATGGCCGGGATGACTGGCGCTTGTCTGCGAAATGTGATAAACTAAACGTAGAAGTGCTCTGCGCAGCCCGTGCAGAGCGGCAAAAAAGATGATAAGTGAGGTCGTTTGTGATGAAGATCATTCGTGCAAAGGATTATGCGGATATGTCCCGCAAGGCAGCCAATATCATTTCGGCACAGGTCATTATGAAGCCCAACTGCGTGCTGGGTCTGGCGACCGGCGGCACCCCCGTGGGCGCGTATGCACAGCTGGTGGACTGGTACAACAAGGGCGACATCGATTTTTCTGAGGTGACCACCGTCAATCTGGACGAGTACCGCGGCCTGCCCAAGGAGCACCCGGAAAGCTACTGGAGCTTCATGCACAAGAATCTGTTCGATAAGGTGAACATCGACCCTGCAAAGATCAACCTGCCGGACGGCACCAACCCCGATGCAGAGGATGCCTGCGCAAAGTACAACCAGATCATCCACGCTGTGGGCGGCATCGACCTGCAGCTGCTGGGCATCGGCCACGACGGCCACATCGGCTTCAACGAGCCGGGCGAAGCCTTTGAGCTGGAGACCCACTGTGTGGACCTGACCGCCGAGACCATCGAGGCCAACAAGCGCTTCTTTGACGGCAATGTGGATCTGGTGCCCAAGCAGGCTTACACCATGGGCATCCGCACCATCATGCAGGCACGCAAGGTGCTGATGGTGGTCAACGGCGCAGGCAAGGCCGAGATCGTCAAGAAGGCTTTCTTCGGCCCCGTCACCCCCGAGGTGCCCGCAAGCATTCTGCAGCTGCACCCGGACTTCATTCTGGTGGCTGACGAAGAGGCTCTGAGCCTGATCTGATCGTTTTTATTAAATCTCGGGACACCGGAACACCTGCGGGCGTTCCGGTGTTTCTTTTTGCTGCCCTTCTCTTTACATTCCGCCGAAAAAGCGGTATTCTTTTTCCAGAACAAACTTTCCCGGGAGGAGACCATGGATATCCGCCAGCTGCACTACTTTTTGACCCTGTGCGAAGAAATGAATTATACCCGCGCCGCACAGCGGCTGTTCCTGTCGCGGCAGGCGCTGCGCCAGAGCATCTCTGCACTGGAGGCCGAAATGTGCGGGCCGCTGTTTATCAGCGCCCACCACAAGCTGGCGCTCACCGACCGGGGCATGAGCCTGCAGCGCCACGCCGCCCCGGTGGTGGAGCAGTTCCAGCAGATGCAGGCCGCGCTGCGGGCAGAGATCCAGTCTGCCCAGCCGGTGCGCATCGGCATCAGCGTGGCGCTGGTGCCGGACTACCTGCCTGGGCTGGAAACGCAGCTGGACAAGTTCCGCCAGCAGTACCCTCATGTGGAGATGCGGTTCCGCCTGCTGGACAACGACGCTGTGGCCGATGCCGTGGAGCAGGGCGAGCTGGACGCCGGTCTGGTCATCGACCTGGGCTGTGCGGCCCCGGTACTGGCCCGCACCACCCTGCGGGCCGCAGCTCCCGCCGGGCACCGGGCTCGTAGCGGGTCAGGCAGGGAAAAGGAGCGCATCCCGC
>OQVT01000704.1_pt1 | contig 19739 bp, 15 predicted proteins | sample 1691561 | NCBI WGS metagenome assembly OQVT01 (sample SAMN03418260, study PRJEB22391) | human gut metagenome | biome: human-gut; feature: organic feature; material: feces | host: Homo sapiens | place: Tanzania | collected 2013-01 | reverse complement strand
CTTCAGCGCCGTTTCGGTATAATCGACGGCATTACGGACAAGGGTTATATCACAAACAGCTATCACGTTCACGTTTCGGAGAAAATTTCCGCTTTCGACAAGCTCAAATTCGAGTCACAGTTCCAGCAGCTTTCTCCCGGCGGTGCGATAAGCTACGTTGAAGTTCCCGATATGCAGGACAATATCGACGCTGTTCTCTCTGTTATGAAGTTCATTTACGACAACATTATTTATGCAGAGCTTAACACAAAGAGCGACTACTGTCAGGAATGCGGTTGGGACGGAGAAATCGAGATTGTCGAGGAAGAGGGCAAGCTCATTTGGAGATGTCCGAACTGCGGTAACACCGATCAGGATAAAATGAACGTTGCAAGACGTACCTGCGGTTATATCGGCACACAGTTCTGGAATCAGGGCAGAACGCAGGAAATCCGTGACAGGGTGCTTCACTTATAAGAGGGAGTATCTATGCATTACAGTACAATTAAAGATTGTGATATTGCAAACGGAATAGGTGTTCGCATTACGCTTTTCGTTTCGGGTTGTACAAATCATTGCAAGAACTGCTTTCAACCGCAGACTTGGGATTTTGACTTTGGAGAGCCTTTTACCGAAGAGACGGAGGAAAAGCTCCTTGAAATGCTCAAACCCGACTATATAAACGGTTTAACTCTTTTGGGCGGAGAACCTATGGAGCCGCAAAATCAAAGAGCGCTTGTGCCGTTTTTGAAAAGAGTGCGAGAGGCATATCCGAACAAGAACATTTGGTGCTTTACAGGCTTTACCTATGAAGTTCTCAAAACCGACGGCTCGCACCCGAGATGCGAGGTAACGGACGAAATGTTATCGCTTATTGATGTGCTTGTTGACGGAAGATATGTTGACGAATTAAAGGACTTGACCCTGCAATTCAGAGGCTCGTCAAATCAGAGGCTTATCGATATGGTCAAGACCCGTGAAAACGGCGAGGTAACGCTTCTTCCGAACAATGACCGCACGCTTGCAAAGAAATAAATAAACACACAAAATTAAACACGCCATACACCTTTTACAAGGCATATGGCGTGTTTTTTATTTTATAAATCAGTTTGAATACTTGGTTTCGCAGTAAATGCAGCGGTATTCCTTTTTGTCGGGGTCTGAGAGCTTGAAAATGTGATCTATCTCCTGCTCAACCGAGGTTATGCAACGTGGGTTTTTGCAAAAAATAACATTTGTGAGCTTTTCGGGGAGTGCAATGCTTTTCTTTTCGACAAGCTCGCCGTTTCTTATAATAACAACGGTTGCGCTCGGGTCAACGAAGCCGATAACGTCAAAATTGAGGTCAATGTCGGCGTCAATTTTGATTATATCCTTTTTGCCCATTTTTTTGCTCGGTACATTTTTAATAAGTGCAACCGAGGCGTCAAGGCTGCCAAGATTTAACAGTTTGTAAAGTTGCATTGCCCTGCCCGCTTCAATGTGGTCGATTACCACGCCGTTTTGAATAGGCTCTATATTCATATCGTGCCTGCCTCCTTCAAAAGCTTTAGTATCAATGCCATACGCATATACTTTCCGTTCAAAACCTGCTTGAAATAGCACGCTCTCGGGTCGTCGTCGATTGCAACGCTTATTTCATTTACTCTCGGCAACGGATGCATAATCGTAAGATCTTTCTTTGCATTTTCGAGCTTGTCGGGAGTGAGGATATAGCTGTCCTTTAAGCGAAGATAATCCTCCTCGTTGAAAAATCTCTCCCTTTGAACTCTTGTCATATAGAGAATGTCAAGCTCGGGCATTACGCTTTCAAGGTCGGTCGTCTGAACATAAGGTATATTCTTATTCTTTATCGAATCACGCTTAACATAGCTCGGAAGTTTAAGTTCTTCGGGGGAAATAAGCACAAACTTAATTCCGCTGTATCTTGAAAGAGCGTTTATAAGCGAATGAACTGTTCTGCCGAATTTAAGGTCGCCGCAAAGTCCGACGGTCAAATCGGTAAATCTGCCCTTTTCACGGTAAATCGTAAGCAAATCCGCAAGGGTTTGAGTCGGGTGACAATGACCGCCGTCGCCTGCGTTTATAACCGGAATAGAAGCCGCCCTTGCCGCAACATACGCCGCACCCTCTTTCGGATGCCTCATTGCGATTATGTCCGCATAACAGCTTACAACCTTTGCGGTATCGGACACGCTCTCGCCCTTCGAAGCCGAGGACGAAGCCGCATCGGTCATTGAAATTACGTTACCGCCCAGCTCATACATAGCCGCTTCAAAGCTCATTCTCGTCCTTGTTGACGGCTCAAAGAAAAGGGTGGCAAGCTTTTTACCTTTACAGATGTTTTCATACTTTTTCGGATTATCGATTATATCCAAAGCCGTTTTAACAAGCTTGTCTAATTCCTCTGTCGAAAGCTCAACTATATCAATGATGCTTCTCATTGTTCACCATAGCCTTTCTTCTGTCCTCAAAATTTTGCAAAGACAAATTTTGAGGGCAATATAATCTGATTATTATGCTCCTATCCAGCTCTCATCCAAGGGATTGTTTCTGAATGCGATAAGCTTTTTAATGTCCTCGGGCTTAATGTAACCCTCCTGTGCCGCAACCTCTGCGATATGGTCGAAGTCGGTAAGCGAAACATTTTTAACGTCTGCCTCTTTAAGTCTGTCAAGACCCTTCTGCATACCGTAAGTGAAGATTGAAACAACGCCCAATACCTCTGCGCCTGCCTCACGAAGAACATTTACAACCTCGATAACGCTGCCGCCTGTTGAAATAAGATCCTCGACAACAACAACCTTCTGACCCTTTTCAAGTCTGCCCTCAATCTGATTCTGTCTGCCGTGATCCTTTGCACCCGAGCGAACATAACCCATAGGCATATCGAGAAGATGAGCCGTGATTGCCGCATGAGCGATACCTGCGGTTGAAGTACCCATAAGCACCTCAGCCTCGGGATAATATTCCTTTACAAGCTTAGCCAAGCCCTTTTCGACATCTGTGCGAACTTCGGGAGTTGTGAGAGTAAGTCTGTTATCGCAGTAAACGGGGCTTTTAATTCCGCTTGCCCATGTAAACGGCTCTTCGGGACGGAAGAAAACCGCCTTAATTTTAAGTAAATCCTTAGCAATAAGTTCTTTAAGTTCCATTATATTCACCATAGCCTTTCAGGCAACAAATATTTTATTGAATAATCACCGATTTAACCTGCGTTGCCTGAACAGGCGTGATGGTGATTTCTGCCATCTCAAAATTTTGCCAAAGGTAAATTTTGAGGGCATTATAATTATGTGAATAGTGTAATTTTCACACTATTCTCCTTAGTTAATCAACAAATTCTTTTATACAACGCTCGTAAGCGGCAACGGGGTCATCAGCCGCCGTAATCGGTCTGCCGACAACAATGTAATCGGAGCCGATTTCCTTTGCCTGTGCAGGCGTCATAACACGCTTTTGGTCGCCTATGTCTCCGTCTGCGAAGCGAACGCCGGGTGTAACGGTCAAGAAGTCCTTACCACAAACCTCGTGTACCTTTTGTGCTTCAAGCGGAGAGCAAACAACGCCGTCAAGACCTGCGATTTTCGCATTGTGTGCGTAGTGCATAACAACCTTGTCAATCGGCTCGTGAATGAGCAAGTCATTCTCCATAGCCTCCTGATCGGTCGAGGTAAGCTGAGTAACGGCAATCAAAAGCGGTCTTGTGCCGTCCTCTCTTGTAAGTCCCTCAAGGGCAGCCTCCATCATTCTGACAGTACCGCCTGCGTGAAGATTGCAAATATCAACGTCAAGGCGTGAGAGCACAGCCATTGACTTTTTAACTGTGTTGGGAATATCGTGAAGCTTCAAATCGAGGAAAATTTTATGTCCTCTCTTTTTAATTTCCTTGACAATCTGCGGTCCCTCTGCATAGAAAAGCTCCATACCTATTTTAACAAAGGGTTTACGCTCTGTAAACAGGTCAAGAAATTCATAAGTTTTTTCAGCGCTCGCAAAGTCGCAAGCAACAATTACATCCTTACCCATTATTCAACAACTCCTATTATATCGCAAATATTATTTATTCTGTACTTATCAAGCACCGACGGCAATTCGTTTATTATATCACGGCAAGCATAGGGGTTTACAAGGTTTTGTGCGCCGATTTCAACCGCCGTTGCACCTGCCATCATCATTTCAACCACGTCCTCGGCAGAGCTTACGCCGCCCATTCCGACAACGGGAATTTTTACTGCGTGAGATACCTGATACACCATTCTCACAGCCACGGGGAATATGGCAGAGCCTGAAAATCCGCCCATTTTGTTCTTGATAACAGGCTGTCTTTTATTCAAATCAATCCTCATTCCGAGCATTGTATTGATAAGACTTATTCCGTCTGCGCCCGCCTCCTCGCAAGCCTTTGCAATCGCAACTATATCCGTTACGTTGGGAGAGAGCTTAACGATAACAGGCTTTTCGGTAACGCTCTTTACCGCCTTTGTAACCTCTTGAGCAGCACTCGGGTCTGTGCCAAAGCTCATACCGCCGCCGTGAACATTCGGACAGCTGACATTGACCTCAAGCCAGCCGACCTGCTCCTCTTTATCGAGTTTTTCGCAGGTGTAGGCGTAATCGTCAACGGAAAATCCGCTGACATTTGCCATAACAGGCTTGTTAAAGCACTTTTTAAGCTTCGGGAGTTCGGTTGAAATAACCTTTTCGACACCGGGGTTTTGAAGTCCGACGGCATTTATCATACCCGAGGGACATTCGGCAATTCTCGGTGTGGGATTTCCGAAGCGAACATCCTTTGTTGTGCCCTTGAACGAAAATGTGCCGAGACAATTTATATCGTAAAGCTCTGCAAATTCATATCCGAAACCGAATGTGCCCGAAGCAGGAATTACGGGATTGTCAAGTTCGATACCGCAAAGGTTTACACTTAATCTTCCCATAAAATCTCCTCCTTTTCAAGCACAGGGCCGTCCTTGCAAATTCGCTTATAGCCTGTGATTGTCTTACAGCTGCAACCCATACAAGCACCGAAGCCGCAGCCCATTCTCTCCTCAAAGCTGAACTGACCCGAGGTGTTCGACGTCTTGTACACGGCTTTGAGCATCGGCTCGGGACCGCAGCAATAGAAATATGTGTAGTCTTTATCCATTGCATTTGTAACAAAGCCTTTTGCACCGTAACTGCCGTCAACCGTTGTTACAGTAACATCACAGCCGAGAGCCTTGAACTCGTTCTCGTAAAAGACCTCACTCTTTGTGTTAAAGCCCAATACGACAGACACCCTTTTGCCCTGCTCCAAGAGTTTTTTAGCAAGCAAATACATAGGCGGTACACCAACTCCGCCGCCGATAAGCAACGGAGAGCTTCCGCTTTTTTCAAGGTCGTAGCCGTTGCCGAGACCTGTAAGAACGTCCAAAACAGCGCCGTTTTCAAGCTCTTTCATAGCCTGTGTGCCCTTGCCGACAACTTTGTATATTATTGTAAGGGTATCGCCGTCCCTGTCGCAAACCGAGATAGGACGACGAAGAAAAAGTCCGTCTAATTTTATGTTGACAAACTGTCCCGATGCGGTAATGTCCGAGCAATCACCGCAAAGCGTCATTTTATATACATTTTCGGTAAGCGGAATATTTTCCTTTACCGTCAATAAAACCTGTTTCATCTTATCTCCTTAAGCGTCGATAGTTGAAATTGTAAGCGTTGTTTCCTCAAGTACGTCGAGAAGTACACGAACGGTATCAAGCGAGGTAAACATTGTTACGTTGTTTTCGGTAGCACAGCGGCGAATTTGAACGCCGTCGTCATAATGATTGCCCGAAAGTATAGCTCTTGTATTGATAACATAGCTTACATAGCCTGCACGGATAGAGTCGAGGATTTCTTCGCTTCCCTCGGAAATCTTACCTCTTACTCTTGTGCGAATACCGTTCTTTTTCAAGACCTCTGCCGTACCGCTTGTAGCCTCAATGTTGAAGCCCATATTGTAAAATCTGCGAATAAGCGGAATTGCCTCCTCTTTATCCTCGTCCGCAAGTGTTACAAGCACAGTACCGTAATTTTGAAGGTTCATACCCGAAGCTGTCAAAGCCTTGAACATTGCACGGTGGAGCTTATCGTCATATCCGATAGCCTCTCCCGTTGATTTCATTTCGGGTGAAAGGTAAGCGTCAAGTCCCTTAATCTTGTTGAATGAGAACACGGGAACCTTTACATAGTGACGCTTTTTCTCCTCGGGATAAAGTTCGAAAATTCCCTGCTCCTTTAAGCTCTTGCCGAGGATAACCTCTGTTGCAATATCGGCGAGTGAATAGCCTGTTGCTTTTGAAAGGAACGGAACTGTTCTTGATGAACGGGGGTTTACCTCGATTATATAAACATTGTCCTGCGGGTCAACGATAAACTGAATGTTGTAAAGACCGATTATGCCTATTCCGAGACCGAGTTTCTTTGCATACTGTAAGATTATGCCCTTAACCTTGTCGGAAATTGAGAAGGTCGGATAAACGCTTATTGAGTCGCCCGAGTGAACGCCTGTTCTCTCAACCAATTCCATAATGCCGGGTACGAATACGTTTATGCCGTCGCAAATTGCGTCAACCTCAACCTCTTTACCCTGAATGTACTTGTCAACAAGAACGGGCTTGTCCTCGTCAATTTCAACCGCTGTTTTAAGGTAGTGCTTCAAGTCCTCGTCCTTTGAAACTATCTGCATAGCACGTCCGCCGAGAACGAATGAGGGGCGAACAAGCACGGGATAACCGATTTCATTTGCCGCTTTAAGACCGTCCTCGATATTTGTAACAGCCTTGCCCTTAGGCTGAGGAATGTCAAGGTCTTTAAGGATTTTTTCAAAGCTGTCTCTGTTCTCTGCCTTTTCAATAGCCTCGCAGTCCGTGCCGATAATCTTAACGCCTCTGTCCATAAGCGGTTGAGCAAGGTTGATTGCAGTCTGACCGCCGAGCGAAGCGATTACACCCTCGGGCTTTTCAAAGTCGATTATCGCCATAACATCTTCGGGGGTAAGCGGCTCAAAATAGAGCTTGTCCGCTGTGGTGTAGTCGGTCGATACTGTTTCGGGGTTGTTGTTGATGATTATTGCCTCATAGCCTGCACGCTTGATTGTCTGCACAGCGTGAACGGTCGAATAGTCAAACTCAACGCCCTGACCGATACGGATAGGACCTGCACCGAGAACGATTATTTTCTTTTTATCGGTAAGTCTTGAAGCGTTCTCGCCCGTGTATGAGGAATAGAGATATGCTATGTACTTACCTGTGTGGAGGGTATCAACCATTTTGAATACGGGAATGATACCGTTTGCCTTTCTTGTGTTATAAACGTCGATTTCAGGCATATTCCAAACCTGTGAAATGTACTTGTCGGAAATACCCATAACCTTTGCTTCTTTGAGAGCCTCGACAGAGCCGACATTTTCTTTGAGCTTGTTTTCCATCTCCACAATTCTCTTGTAGCTTTCAAGGAAAAGCTCAGTTACCTTTGTAAGCTCGTGGATTTTTTCTATTGAAACGCCTCTGCGGATAAGCTCGAATATTGCATAAATGTTGTCGTCCTTGAACTCCTGAATATAGCTCATGAGCTCTTCGTCCGTGCAGCTGTCAAATTTAGCAAGGTGGAAGTGGCAAACGCCCGTTTCAAGTGAACGTACAGATTTGAGCAAGCACTCTTCAAGTGTTGAGCCGATACCCATAACCTCGCCCGTCGCTTTCATCTGCGTACCGAGTGTGTTCGGTGCGTCAACGAACTTATCAAACGGGAAACGGGGGAATTTTGCAACGATATAGTCAAGGCTCGGCTCGATAGCCGCCGTACCGCCTGCCACGGGAATATCCTCAAGAGCCATACCCATAGCTATTTTCGCTGTAACTCTTGCTATCGGATAACCGCTTGCCTTTGAAGCAAGTGCCGAAGAACGTGATACTCTCGGGTTTACCTCGATAAGGAAGTATTCGCTTGACTCGGGGTTGAGTGCGAACTGAACATTGCAGCCGCCCTCGATTTTAAGCTCACGAATGATTTTTATTGCGCTGTCGTTGAGCATTTTAAGGTCGTGGTCATTAAGTGAAAGAATGGGAGCTACAACGATTGAGTCGCCGGTGTGAACACCTACGGGATCGATGTTTTCCATACCGCAAATTGTGATTGCGTGGTCGTTTGAGTCTCTCATTACCTCAAATTCGATTTCCTTATAGCCCTTAACGCTCTTTTCGATAAGAACCTGATGAACGGGAGAGAGCTTGAATGCGTTTACGCCGATTTCAACAAGCTCTTCCTCGTTGTTTGCAAAGCCGCCGCCTGTTCCGCCCAATGTGAAAGCAGGACGCAAAACAACGGGATAGCCGATATCGACAGCAGCCTTTTTAGCTTCTTCAAGATTGTAGGTTATCTCCGACGGGATAACAGGCTCGCCTATTGACTCGCACATTTCCTTGAAAAGCTCTCTGTCCTCTGCTCTTTCGATACTGTCGCTCGAAGTTCCGAGAAGCTTTGTTCCGCACTCTTTGAGAATACCCTTCTTTTCAAGCTGCATTGCAAGGTTAAGACCCGTCTGTCCGCCGATACCCGGAACGATTGCGTCGGGACGCTCGTAACGGAGAATTTTTGCGATATATTCAAGCGTCAAAGGCTCCATATAAACCTTATCTGCGATTGTTGTGTCGGTCATTATTGTAGCAGGGTTTGAGTTACAAAGAATTACCTCGTAGCCCTCCTCTTTCAATGCAAGGCAAGCCTGTGTGCCCGCATAGTCGAACTCGGCAGCCTGACCGATTACGATAGGACCTGAGCCGATAATCAATACTTTTTTAATGTCTGTTCTTTTTGCCATAATTTTTTCCTCCGTTATTTATGTTAAAACTTCTTATATGCTGTTTTGCCGTTGCAAACCGTCAATTCACACTCGCCGAAGACTTCTTCGCCCTCAAACGGGGTAGCCTTTCCCATTGAGAGAAAATCCGACGGATTTATAACGGTTTTTTTATCTAAATCCCACACGGTAAAGCTGTTGTCGTATTCAAGTCCGAAACGCTTTCTCGGATTGACCGCCAAAAGCTCAACAAGCCTTTCAAGTGAGATTATATTCTTTTTAACAAGGTGCGTGTAGAGAAGCTGAAAAGCCGTTTCAATTCCGACAATTCCGAAAGCACTCTTTTCAAGTCCTCTCGACTTCTCCTCTTGACTGTGCGGTGCGTGGTCGGTTGCTATCATATCAATAGTGCCATCCAAAACACCCTCGATAAGTGCCTGCCTGTCCTCTTTCGAGCGAAGCGGCGGATTCATCTTGAACCGTCCGTCCTCTTTCAAATCCTCATCCGTAAGTATCAAATAATGCGGCCCCGTTTCGCAGGTTACGTCAATTCCCTGCGCCTTTGCCTGCCTTATCAGCTCCACGCTCTCCTTACAGGAAATGTGGCAAACGTGATAAGCACAGCCCGTCTGCCTGCATAATTCAAGGTCTCTCTTAATAGGTCCCCACTCGCTCTCGGAGCAAATTCCCCTGTGCGAATGTTTGCTTGCGTAAACGCCGTCGTGAATGTAACCGCCGTGAAGCAATGAGTTATCCTCACAATGAGCGACGATAATTTTGCCGAGTGCCTTTGCCCTTTGCATAGCCTCTTTCATCATTTCCTCCGACTGAACACCTCTGCCGTCGTCGGAAAAAGCGATTACGTCCTTTGCCATACCCTCCATATCGGAAAGCTCTTCGCCGTTTTGACCGACGGTAATTGCTCCGTACGGCAAAACATTTATAACAGCGTCCTTTTTAATTATGTCAAGCTGCTCCTTCAAGTGCTCCGCAGAGTCGGGTACAGGCTTCAAATTCGGCATTGAAAAGACCGTTGTATAACCGCCGTGAGCCGATGCCTGCGTGCCTGATTTTATCGTCTCTTTATAAGAAAAGCCCGGCTGGCGCAAATGCACATGCACATCGCAAAAGCCGGGAAAAATCATATATTGAGAAGAATTATAAACACTTGCTCCAAATTCGGAAAATGCGCCTAAAACCGTTTCCTTTGTGAACTGAGGAAACGATGTCAAGGTACATATCTGAGCATTTATAATGTTGTTCATATAGTCCTCCGATAAAATAAAAGCCTTGCTTTTCGGCAAGGCTTATCTGCATAAACAAGCGACGCAATATCCCTGCGCCTTATTCATATACATATAACAAATCTTGCCGATCTCTCTGTATCGAATTAAAGATTTACTTTTGGATATTATACCATTGAACAGCACCGATGTCAACAAAATAATAAGCGGTTTAGCTCAAAAAATCGAACTAAACCGCTCATTGATTTTAACAGTTATTATTTGAAGTACTTAACAGCCGCTTCAAACATTTTAATATCGTAATTTCCGGGTACATTTTTGTAAAGTCCCGAACCGATACGCTCACTGTGTCCCATCTTGCCGAATACTCTGCCGTCGGGAGAAGTGATACCCTCGATAGCGAACATTGAATCGTTGGGGTTGAACTGAACGTCGTTTGTAGCATTGCCCGAAAGGTCAACATACTGCGTTGCAATCTGTCCGTTCTCGGCAAGCTTCCTGATAAGCTCCTCGCTTGCCAAGAATCTGCCCTCGCCGTGTGAAATCGGAACATTGTAAACCTCGCCGACATCAGTAAGCGAAAGCCACGGAGATTTATTTGACGCAATCCTTGTTCTTACAATCTTCGACTGGTGTCTTGCGATAGTATTAAAGGTAAGCGTCGGGCAATTTTCGTCCGTGTCGATAATCTTTCCGTACGGAACAAGTCCCAATTTAATAAGAGCCTGAAAACCGTTGCAGATACCGCACATAAGACCGTCTCTGTTTTCAAGAAGGTCGGTAACGCCCTCTTTGACAGCCGCATTTCTGAAGAAAGCAGTTATAAACTTACCGCTTCCGTCAGGCTCGTCGCCGCCCGAGAAGCCGCCGGGGATAAATACCATCTGTGCCGTCTTGAGCTTTGTTGCAAATTCCTCAACGCTCGACTGAATTGCAGAAGATGTAAGGTTTTTGATAACTATGATTTCAGGCTCTGCGCCTGCATCACTTACAGCCTTTGCGCTGTCGAACTCGCAGTTTGTGCCGGGGAATGCAGGGATAAGAACTTTCGGTCTTGCGCACTTAACAGCGGGTGCAGGATAGCTTTCCGCCTTATAGGAGAAGCTCTCAACCGTCTTTGCCTCGTCCGTGATGTTGCAGGAATATACCTTTTCAAGCTTATCCTCATAGAGCTTGTCAAGCTTTTCAGCCGAAACGCTCTCCGCACCGTAAACGAAGTCAGTAGCTTCCGTTATCTCACCGACAATTTCCATACCGTCTGCGTCTTCAACTTCAAGGATGAACGAAGCGTAATTGTAGCCGAATATATCGTCAAGTGAAAGCTTTGAATCAAACTTAAAGCCGAAACCGTTACCCATTGCCGATTTAAGCACCGCCTCAGCGATACCGCCAAGACCGAGTGTATAGCAGGAAACAGCTTTACCGCTTCTCAAAAGAGCTGTTACCTTGTCGAACGCTTCAAGCAAAGCTGAGGTTTTCGGAAGTCCGTTTTCGTCAAGCTCTGTTCTTACTATAACAACCTTGTTGCCTGCCTTCTTGAATTCGGGCGAAACAATATCCTTTGTCTTTTCTGTTGTAACAGCGAACGAAACGAGTGTGGGCGGAACGTCCAAATCCTCGAAAGAGCCACTCATTGAGTCCTTACCGCCGATTGAGCCTATCGAAAGCTCCTTTTGAGCCTCGAAAGCACCGAGCAATGCCGCAAGAGGCTTGCCCCAACGCTTACCGTCCTGACCGGGTTTCTCAAAATACTCCTGGAATGTGAGGTACACATCCTCGAACTTCGCACCTGTCGCAATGAGTTTACATACAGACTCAACAACTGCAAGATATGCGCCGTGATAGGGACTTTTTTCCGTTATGAACGGGTTGTAGCCCCAAGCCATAAGCGAGCAATCGTCTGTGTGCTTTTTCTCAACGCTTATCTTCTGCACCATTGCCTGAATGGGCGTTCTCTGATTTTTACCGCCGAAAGGCATAAGCACCGTGCCTGCGCCGATAGTGGAGTCAAAACGCTCCGAAAGGCCTCTCTTTGAGCAAATGTTCAAATCCGAGGACATCTTTTCCATATTTTCAACGAAAGAGCCGTCAATCACCTTTTTGTAGTCCTGAGGCTTTTCGGGTGTGATTGTAATGTGCTTATCCGCACCGTTTGAGTTCAAGAACTCACGGCTTATATCGACAATCTTGTTGCCGTTCCAAGTCATTGTAAGACGGGGATCGGCCTTTACGACTGCAACGGGAGTAGCCTCAAGATTTTCCTTGTGTGCAAGAGCCAAAAATGCGTCAACATTTTCTTTCTCAACAACAACAGCCATTCTCTCCTGCGACTCGGAAATTGCAAGCTCCGTGCCGTCAAGTCCCTCGTATTTTTTCGGAACTGCGTTAAGGTCAATGTCAAGACCGTCTGCAAGCTCGCCGATAGCAACTGAAACGCCGCCTGCGCCGAAGTCGTTACAACGCTTAATCATAAGGCAAGCCTCTTTATTTCTGAAGAGCCTTTGAAGCTTTCTCTCCTCGGGAGCGTTACCCTTTTGAACCTCAGCACCGCAGGTTTCAACCGAATGTGCGTTGTGAGCCTTTGAAGAGCCTGTTGCACCGCCTATACCGTCACGGCCTGTTCTTCCGCCCAAGAGAATTACAATATCGCCGGGGTCGGGCACTTCACGTCTGACATTTTCCTGCGGAGCAGCAGCGATAACCGCACCGATTTCCATTCTCTTTGCCGCGTAGCCGGGGTGGTAAATCTCATCAACAATACCCGTTGCAAGACCTATCTGGTTGCCGTATGACGAATAGCCTGCGGCAGCGGTTGTAACAAGCTTTCTCTGCGGAAGCTTACCGGGAATTGTCTCGCTAACGGGAACAGTCGGATCGGCAGCACCCGTTACACGCATAGCGCCGTAAACATAGCTTCTGCCCGAAAGCGGGTCACGGATAGCACCGCCGATACAGGTAGCGGCACCGCCGAACGGCTCAATTTCAGTCGGGTGGTTATGTGTTTCATTCTTAAAGAGAAGAAGCCACGGCTCTTTTTTGCCGTCAACCTCAATTTCGATTTTAACTGTGCAAGCGTTGATTTCCTCGGACTCGTCCAATTTATTGAGCTTGCCGTTTTTCTTCAAATATTTAACGGCAACCGTTGCCAAATCCATAAGGCAAACAGGCTTTGTTCTGCCCAATTCCTTACGAACAGCCATATAGTCATCATAAGCCTTCTGCAAAAGCTCGTCCTCGAACTTTGCGTCGTCGATAACCGTCAAAAATGTTGTGTGACGGCAATGATCCGACCAATATGTGTCTATCATGCGGATTTCTGTAAGGGTGGGATCTCTGTGCTCTGACTTAAAGTAATCCTGACAAAACTTAATATCGTCCTTATCCATTGCAAGACCGTAGTTGTCAACGAATTTTGCAAGCTCCGCTTCGTCATAAGCGTTAAAGCCGTCAAGAGTTTTAACCGTTGTGGGAACGGCATAATCAACCTTCAAAGTTTCAAACTTATCAAGTGTAGCCTCTCTTGCTTCAACGGGGTTTATAACATATTTCTTAATCTCGTCAATATCACTCTGCGAGAGCTTGCCGTAAAGAGCGTAAACCTTTGCCGAACGGATAAGCGGTCTGTCGCCCTGCGAGATAATCTGAATACACTGTGCGGCGGAGTCTGCTCTCTGGTCAAACTGACCCGGAAGATACTCAACCGCAAAAACGGTTGCACCGTCTGTGTTTATCTCTTCGCTTGCAATATCAATCTGCGGCTCTGAAAATACGGTCTTTACCGAATAATCAAAAAGCTCCTTTGTGATATTTTCAGCGTCATATCTGTTTATAATTCTGACATCTTCAAGGCTTTTAATACCCAAAAGATTTCTTGCATCGCCGAGCAATGCTTTGGCTTCGTTTGCCAATTCTTTTTTCTTTTCAACGAAAATTCTGTAAACCAAGAATCATACCTCCTTGCATTTAAGCGCCTTTTGTCCGATATCGTGCCTGTAATAAGCGTTGCCGAAGCAAACCTTCTCAACGGCATTATACGACAAAGCTATCGCTTGTTCAAGTGTATCCGCAATCTTCGTAACACCCAAAACCCGTCCGCCGTTTGTCAAAAGCTTTCCGTTTTCGAGTTTTGCGCCTGCAACATAGACGTTGTTTTCGACTTCCTCGGGAATTGTAATTTCATATCCCTTTTCATATTTAACGGGATAACCCTCGGACGCCATAATTACACAGCAAGCGCTTTTATCGGAGAATTTGACCTCGCAATCCGCAAGGGTTTCGTCCGTAACGGCTCTCATAACCGTGAGCAAATCGCTCTCTAAAAGCGGAAGAACAACCTGTGTTTCGGGATCGCCGAAACGGCAGTTGTATTCGATAACCTTAGGCCCTTTTTCGGTGAGCATAAGACCGAAATAAAGGCAACCCTTAAAGGTTCTGCCCTCTTTATTCATAGCCTCGATTGTCGGCAGGAAAATCTTTTCCATACATTCGTCGGCGATTGCCTTTGTGTAATAAGGATTGGGAGCAACAGTACCCATACCGCCCGTGTTAAGACCCGTGTCATTGTCGCCTGCACGCTTGTGATCCATTGACGAAATCATAGGAACAACCGTTTTGCCGTCCGTAAATGAGAGAACGGAAACCTCGGGGCCTGTCAAAAATTCCTCGATTACGATACTGTCGCCGCTTTTTCCGAACTGCTTGTCCTTCATTATCGAAACAACAGCGTTTTTAGCCTCATCCCTTGTCATTGCGATAATAACGCCCTTACCGAGAGCCAAACCGTCAGCCTTAACGACTGTGGGGATAGGACAGCTTTCAACATATTTAAGAGCCTCGTCGGCATCTGTGAAAACCTCATACTGTGCGGTGGGAATGTTATATTTTTTCATAAGGTCCTTTGAGAAAACCTTGCTTCCCTCGATTATAGCCGCATTTTTTCTCGGGCCGAAACAGGGAATACCCTTTTCCTCAAGTGCGTCAACCATACCGAGCACCAACGGATCGTCGGGTGCTACTACGGCATAATCTATTTTGTTCTCAACCGCAAATTTAACAGCCTTTTCAATATCCGTAGCGCCGATATTCACAAGCTCTGCGTCCTTTGCCATACCGCCGTTTCCGGGGAGAGCATAAATTTTTTCAACGTCCTTGTTTTCCTTGATTTTTTTGATGATAGCGTGTTCTCTTCCGCCACCGCCGACAACCATTATTTTCATTGTGTTACCTCTTAATGATGGAATAATCTCATACCTGTAAATGCCATTGCCATACCGTGCTTGTCGCAGCACTCGATAACAACATCATCTCTTATTGAACCGCCCGGCTCTGCAATGTATTTAACGCCTGAACGGAACGCTCTCTCGATATTATCCGAGAACGGGAAAAATGCGTCAGAGCCTAATGCTACGTCGGTTTTGGTAGCAAGATAAGCCATTTGTTCCTCATGTGTAAAGGGTTCGGGCTTTACAGTAAAATACCTCTCCCATACGCCGTCTGCGCATACATCTTCTTCATTCTGATTGATATATCCGTCAATTACGTTGTCTCTGTCGGGTCTGCCTATATCCTCTCTGAACGGGAGATTGATAACCTTGTCTGCCTGTCTCAAGAACCAAGTGTCTGCCTTTGTACCTGCAAGACGTGTGCAATGAATTCTTGACTGCTGACCTGCGCCTACGCCGATAGCCTGTCCGTCAACGGCATAGCAAACCGAGTTTGACTGCGTGTATTTGAGAGTGATGAGTGCAACAATCAAATCACGAACTGCGCTTTCGGGCAAATCCTTATTCTTTGTAACAACATTTTTGAGCAAGTCTGCATCAATTTTGAAATTGTTTCTGCCCTGCTCAAAGGTAATTCCGAACACCTGCTTTTTCTCCTGCGGTGCGGGAACATAATTCGGGTCGATTTTAACTATATTATAATTGCCTTTTCTTTTCTGCTTGAGAATTTCAAGTGCCTCGGGCTCGTATCCGGGTGCGATAATTCCGTCGGAAACCTCACGCTTAATCATCTTTGCGGTGGTAACATCGCAAACATCGGAAAGCGCAACCCAATCGCCGAAGGAGCACATTCTGTCTGTGCCTCTCGCTCTCGCATAAGCGCAAGCAAGCGGAGAGTCGTCAAGTCCCTCAATATCGTCAACAAAGCAAGCCTTTTTAAGAGTATCCGAAAGCGGAATACCAACAGCCGCCGAAGTGGGACTAACGTGCTTGAACGAGGTAACGGCAGGAAGTCCGAGAGCCTCTTTAAGCTCCTTTACAAGCTGCCAAGAGTTGAAAGCGTCAAGGAAATTTATGTAACCGGGTCTGCCGCACAAAATTTCTATCGGCAAATCGCTTCCGTCCTCCATATATATTTTAGACGGCTTCTGATTGGGGTTACAACCGTATTTAAGTTCAAATTCTTTCATCTTCGTTACCTCACTTGTTTTTATTAACTATTCTTGACTCGTATTTGCCTGTTTCAATGTCAATGTATCTTACGAAAAGCGAAACCTTGTTGTCCTCGTTTAGATTTTCCCAGATAAGATTTGTGAGAGTATCAATATCCATATCGGGAAGTTCAACCGTTTTCGGCTCGCCCTCGAAGCTCGGAAGCGGATTTCCGTCGCATTTATAAGTGTGAATGAATTTTGCTTTACCGCAGAGGGGATTTTGATACGCATAGGTGTATCTCTGACAAGAGCTGCCGTCGCCGTCTGCCGATTTAAGGATTGACATAGCGTAATTCATTTCGCCGTTGTCAAGATGGATAATTCCCGAAATTCTCGGTGTGAAATTCGGTGTGTCGTCCTCGAACTCCCTTGTGCGAAGAGCCTGCTCAAAGGTCATCTGCTTGTCCATAAGCTCATAAATCGTATCGGTCTGGTCGCCGTTTGTTACAATCGTCTTGTTACCGAGAACTCTTACGGGAGCATAGATGATAAGGTGGGGGTCAACCATCTTCGACTCGTCAAAAGCCTGAGTGCGAATACCCTCGCCGTCCTCAACGAACACACGGTTTCTGCTGTTCTCACTTCTGCCCATAATGAAATAAGCCGTAACAGCCTTTTTGCCGTCTGCGCTCTTTCCTATCATAATTCCCCTGCCGTGATATGCGAGAGAATTAAGCTCTTCCTTAATCGATTTTATCTCCATAAAGCAATATCCTTTCAAAATTTATTAAAATGAACCGAGATAACATTCAGTAATATAATTTTGCGAAACCCTGCCGTCTTTTTCGTATTTTGAAAAAGCACTTTCGAGCTCACAGACAAAACCGTCATAGCCGCTGTCATCACGCTTCGGTGCATACGAACGGGAAAGATTGTCGCCGATAAACTGTTCTCGTGTAACAAATCTTTCATTTTCGAGTCTTAAAAAATCGGTGCTTTTGAAATATTCGTTTCTTAAAAATGTATCGCTGTCAAAGTCGTCATATCCCGTCTGAACATGACCGCTTCGATAACAGTCGCAATATTTCATACAGATTTTGTTGCGTTCTTCTTCAAGGTCGTTTTGACATCTTGAATTCCACACGATTGCAAGGTATCCGTCGGGAGTTAATATTCGTTGGCACTCCGCCTTGAACCTCGCCTTATCGAACCAATGGAAAGCCTGTGCAACGGTTATAAGGTTGACGCTTTCCGTATCAAGCGTTGTATTTTCCGCAGAGGCAACAACTGTCTTTACCTTGCCGTCCAAATCGCTTTTGAGCACCGAGAGCATATCCGAATTTGGCTCAACCGCCGTAACGCTCCACGGCTTTTTGAGCAATGCGGATGTGAAAATGCCCGTGCCTGCACCGATATCCGCCACGGTTTCGGCATTCGTCATTTCATAAAGCCAGTCAATAAGCTTTTCGGAATATGACGGACGGTACTTTGAATAAAGCTCCGCCTTACCCGTAAATTTGTTCTCATTCATTGCGGTAAGTCCTGCCGTTTTCGATTTTTATTTTACCCGAGCACATAAGTTCGACCGATTCGGGGAGAATTTTCCACTCCGCCTGCTCCATAACCCGTTTCTGAAGCACCTCGGGAGTATCGTTTTCCTCGATATAAACTGCCCTTTGCATAACAATCGGTCCGCCGTCGGGAATTTCATTTACGATATGCACCGTTGCGCCCGTTACCTTAACGCCCTTTTTGAGAGCAGCCTCGTGAACATGAAGTCCGTAGAAGCCCTCGCCGCAAAACGACGGAATAAGCGACGGATGAACATTGAGAATTTTATTCTTATAATGAGTCGTGAAATTCTCGCTCAAAATCGACATAAAGCCTGCAAGGACAATAAGGTCGATTTCGTTTTTGTCAAGTATTCTTATAATTTCGCTTTCAAATTCGGCGTGAGAATTGAAATTCTTTTTAAGCACCGTGTAGGTGTCAATCTCCGCCTTTTTTGCTCTTTCAAGGGCGAAAGCACCGTCCTTGTTTGAAATTACAAGCTTGATTTTACCGCTTTTGATTATTCCGCTTTTCTCGGCGTCAATAAGCGCCTGCAAATTTGTTCCGCCGCCCGAAACGAGAACGGCTATGTTCTTTTTATCGGTATGCATAATAATCACCATAGCCTTTCAGTTTATTAAAAATCACCGATTTAACCTGCGTTGCCTGAACAGGCGTGATGGTGATTTCTGCCATCTCAAAATTTTACCAAAGGCAAATTTTGAGGGCATTATAATTATGAATAGTGTGATTTTCACACTATTCTCCAAAATGTCAGCAAATTTCGATTTTATCTTCTGATTTAACGATTTCGCCGATAACATAAGCGTCCTCGCCGTTAGCCTTGAGTGTTTCAAGAGCCTTGTCTGCGTCAGCCTTTGAAACAACAATGCTCATTCCGACGCCCATATTAAAGGTGTTGAACATATCTCTTTCGGAAATATTGCCCGTCTTTGCAAGAAGCTCGAAAATCGGAAGTACACGAACAGCACTTCTCTCAATTTTAGCGCAAAGTCCGTCGGGAATACTTCTCGGAATGTTCTCATAGAAGCCGCCGCCTGTAATGTGGGAAATACCCTTGACCTTAACCTGCTCCATAAGTGCAAGAACGGGTTTAACATAAATTTTTGTAGGTGTAAGGAGTGTTTCGCCGATTGACTTTCCGCCGAGTTCGGCAACAGGAGCCTTTATGTCGGAATTTTCAACGTCAAATACCTTTCTGACAAGTGAAAATCCGTTTGAGTGAACGCCGCTTGAGGGAAGCGCAATAATAACATCGCCCTCACACATTGTTTTATTGTCAATGATTTTATCCTTATCGACAACGCCTGTGCAATAGCCTGCAAGGTCATATTCGTCAATCGGATAGAAGCCGGGCATCTCTGCGGTTTCGCCGCCGATAAGAGCCGCACCCGACTGAACACAGCCGTCGCATACACCCTTTACTATATCTGCAATCTTCTCGGGAACATTCTTTCCGCAAGCGATATAGTCAAGGAAGAAAAGCGGCTTTGCACCGCAGCAAATAATGTCATTTACGCACATTGCAACGCAATCGATACCAACCGTGTCATGCTTATCCATAAGGAAAGCGAGCTTCAACTTTGTACCTACACCGTCCGTACCGCTTACAAGCACGGGCTTTGTGATACCTGTGAGGTCAAGCTCAAAAAGACCGCCGAAGCCGCCAACATCCGAGCAAACACCCGAAGTCATTGTTGTAGCAATATGCTTTTTCATAAGCTCGACAGCCTTATAGCCTGCC
>OQVT01000699.1_pt1 | contig 19785 bp, 18 predicted proteins | sample 1691561 | NCBI WGS metagenome assembly OQVT01 (sample SAMN03418260, study PRJEB22391) | human gut metagenome | biome: human-gut; feature: organic feature; material: feces | host: Homo sapiens | place: Tanzania | collected 2013-01 | reverse complement strand
ACAAGACTTCAGCTCGATTACATTATATCCCGTCTGTCATGGCGCGCCCCGCAGACTATGAAGCGCGGGGCATGGAAGTCATTGGAAAGGTTATCCTAATATTCACCCTTAAAACTGAAACAACAATGAAAAAGTCGATTTTGTGTTTGCTGTTTGCCATTGCCGCTATGGCGTGGGCAAACGAGGCTGCGGCGCAGCAGTGTAAGAAAAAGGTGACTCCCAGAGTGGAGTCGAGCGTGCCCAAGGGCAAGATGCCTCCACGGTGGCTGCTCAACAAGGTGACGCCGGCGCAGTATGACACGCTCGTGGCGCTCAACCGCCTCTGCACGGTAGACTACTCGATGCTCAAGGGCTATAAGGTGACGCCACAGATGGTGGAGAAGGTGATGGGCCAGGCACGCAAATATATACGCGAGGCTATGGACAGCCACGATGGCGTGGTGCCTCGCGTGGGGTGGACGACCCTCGTCACAAAGACGCTCACTACGTGGAGCGACAAGACGGAAAAGGGCACCCGCACGGTGGAATATCTCGTAGGCTCGTCGGCCGACGGCTATGATGTCCATCTGCTGCTGCGTGCCACCCTGCAGCGCGACCGCCAGACGGGTGGTTACCGCTCTGTGGCTTACGAACTGGTGCCCTACAGCGTGCAGGGCATACCTGTCGAGGTCAAGAGTCCTCGCGTCTATGCTGGCGGAACCGCTCCCGCCGCTCAGCTGGAGTGGGGCAAGGATGGCAAGTCTCCTTACTATGCCGTTAACGCCACTCTGGACTTTACCGATCCTCTCGGAGCCAAACACCGCGAGCAGATAAACGTAAGCGTCGCTCTCTGTCTTGGCAGATAGGCTGCTGCAACGAGCCACTGGGACGCCACATCGGCAGCCTGCCCTTGCCGATGCCCCAACCAGCCAGACGGCATCAAGAAAAACTGGAGCGAACACCATTTACACTACTATAAATCCCATCTCCCGCTGCGGGAAGATGGGATTTATTATCTCTCTGGTTACATCCGAATCGTTGAGGCTGCCAGCCTAAACCCTATATCGTCTGAGGGATAGGTCACGTGCCACCGGTCTTTATAATTTTGTAAGTGCTTATAATCTCCACCTCTGTATATGTGGGAGTGCTTGGGCTTATCCTTCAGACAGTCCGAAGGATTAGGGCCCTTGGGGTTAACCTGGGGCTTGTTGCCTTTAGGTAAACGGCCGTAGAGGTCAGAGACCATCTCTGCTACGTTGCCAGTCATGTCATATAGGCCAAGGACATTAGGGATAAGTTTGCCCACTGCCTGTGGTTTCTTGAGGTCATAGTCCCAGCAAGCGACCAGGCGGACAGTGCCGTCGACAAGTTCATCGCCACTGTATGAACTCACAGGCTTCTCTCTGCCACCAATACAGGCATATTCCCACTCAGCCTCGGTAGGCAGACGGAACTGCTGTCCGCTAATGGCATTGAGTTTGGCGATAAACTGCTTGATATCCTTACAGCCGACATTGGTAACAGGCTGGTCCAGGTCATCCTTGTTTTTCGAAGGGTTGTTCCCCATCACTGCTTGCCATAACCGCTGGGTTACTTCATACCGACAGAGATAATAAGTGTCCAAAGTAACCTGATGAGGGTCCATGTCTGCCCAGCCTTTACTGCTATTACGATTTTCGGGAAATACATAGCTCATGGTAAATGTACCTCCAGGTATTCTTACCATATCCTTGACGAGCTGAGCTACTATCTCGCGCTGCGAGGTAGGCTGCGGAGTTTTGTCCAGATGTATGCTGACTGATTTTGGCAACTGGTTAAGGGCCAGACGGAGGCCTGTTCCCGGTTTAGGTCGGGCTTTGTTAATGTAGCTTTTATCGATGTTGAAGGCTTTGCGCTCGCCACTGCCCAGGTCAGTGTCGTTGTAGAAACAGCCACGTTCCACACGGTACTCCTTCTTTATTTCATCGTCCGTATAATATTCGACCCCGCTGTGACCTGTACAGAGTTCGCTCACGTTGCCCGTCATGTCGTAGAGTCCCAGGGCATTGGGCTTGAGCATGCCTACTGCGTGGGCGCGGTGCTCGCTGTTCCATTCGGTCCATCCCACCTCATTGGCTTCATTGCTTCCACTGTATTTGTATTGGCGCGGCGATTTGCCCTCGTCGTATGCCCACTGCCATTCCTCTTCTGAAGGCAAGCGAAACTTGAGTCCGGTTATCTGGTTGAGACGATAGATGAACAGCTGGGCCTCGTCCCAGTAGAAACCCTCTACAGGGCGATTGCCCACAGCGTGTTGTGAGGGGTTGAAGTCCATCACGGCCTGCCACAACTGCTGCGTAACCTCGTAGCGACACAGATAGAAGCCGTCTACTTTGGCGCTAAAGGCTGCCGGACAATAGCCGCCATAGCCAGGATAGAAGTTGCGGTCGTACATAGTGAACGTTCCGCCAGGGATATACACCATGTCGGCTATCAGCTTCTCTATTACCTGGGTGGGAGTCATCTCCACTGCGGGCGGGTCTTCCCTCTTTGTCACCTGTTTTTTTACTTCAACAGGCTCCTTGGGCTCGGGCTTAGGTTCCACCTTTCGCTCTACCCGTTTCTTGGGCTTGGGGGCTGTCTTGGCTTTAGCCTTGGCGGTATGCTCAGTCTTGTCCTTTGGCTTCTTCACCTGAGTCTGCTGTCGGATAATGCCCTGCGCATCCATACTGATGGTCCATGCCAGTGCCAGCATGATGAGAATACATTGTTTCATACGTGTTTTAAGTTATAGTAATATAGATAGTCCAAACCGAAGGCCATAAGTTCGCTTAATGGTTGAGGTGTAGCCTATCTTTTACAAAGGTAGTGCAAACCGAAGGCCATAAGCTTGCTTAATGGCTGAGGTGTAGCCTATCTTCTACAAAGGTACATCTTTTTTGATTACCGACAGCCTTTTTTCCGTTTTTTCTGACATGGTGAGAGTCATTTACTTTCATCACGATGAAAATGAAAATCGCCGCGGCTATCCTGTTAACAAGATAACCGCGGCGACGGGGTAATGATATCAGTGGGCTGATGGCTGCCGGCTTACTGCCGGGCCTTGCGCAGAGCGCGGCGCATGCACACGATGCCTATGATGATGAATGGCACAGAGAGCAGCTGGCCCATATTGAACAGCATGTCGTGCTCGAAAGCCTCCTGCACGTCCTTGGTATACTCTATCACAAAGCGGAACGTGAAGATAAGCGTCAGACAGAGTCCGAAGAAGAAGCCCGTGCCTGCCCACTCTTTGTGCTTCTTGTAGAAATGCCATCCCACGAAGAAGAAGAGGAAGTAGGCGATGGCCTCATAGAGCTGTCCGGGGTGGCGGGGCATCTGGTCTACGCGCTCGAAGATGAACGCCCAGGGCACATCGGTAACCTTGCCGACTATCTCTGAGTTCATCAGGTTGCCCAGGCGTATGAAGCAGGCGGCGATGGGGGTGGCTATGGCTATGTCGTCGAGCACCTGCCACAGGTTCATGTGGGTGCGACGGTAGTAGCACCACAGCGCCAGCATCAGTCCAAGCGTGCCTCCGTGGGAGGCCAGTCCCTCGTAGCCCGTGAAGATGACGGTGCCGCCGGTGAGGCTGTAGAGCATGCCGCCATGGGCGATGGGGGCGCCATCGACAAACCTGATGGGCAGAAACATCTCTATCACGTGCTGCCAAGAGGAAAGGAAATAGTGGGGTTCGTAGAAGATACAGTGACCAAGACGAGCTCCCATGAGGATACCCACAAAACAATAGAGTAAGAGTGGGTCAAAATACTCGTCTTTGACGCGCTGGTCGTGGTAGAGCCACCTCACGAGGAAGTAGGCGATGGCCAGTCCGGTAAGCCAGCACAGTCCGTACCAGCGCACATCAAACGGCCCGAGATGCAGCGCAGTCGTATCGGGGTTCCAGAGGATAAAGTTGAGCAGACTTGTCATATCTTGATGCGTTATACGTTGAACCGGAAGTGCATGATGTCGCCGTCCTGGACTACATACTCCTTGCCCTCGATGCCCAGCTTGCCGGCTTCGCGCACGGCAGCCTCGGAGCCATACTGGATGTAGTCGTCGTACTTGATGACCTCGGCACGGATGAATCCCTTCTCAAAGTCGGTGTGTATCACGCCGGCACACTGGGGTGCCTTCCAACCCTTGTGATAGGTCCATGCCTTGACCTCCATCTCTCCGGCGGTGATGAATGTCTCGAGGTTGAGCAGACTGTAGGCCTTCTTGATGAGACGGTTTACGCCGCTCTCCTCCAGTCCCAGCTCGTCGAGAAACATCTTCTTGTCGTCATAGGTCTCGAGCGACGCGATGTCTTCCTCGGTCTTGGCGGCTATCACCATGGCCTCGGCGCCCTCTGAAGCGGCTATCTCTTCTATCTGGCGTGAGTACTGGTTGCCCTCCTTGGCGCTGGCCTCGTCTACGTTGCACACATAGAGCACGGGCTTGGTGGTAAGCAGGAACAGGTCGTGGGCGGCCTGCTGCTCCTCCTTGCTCTCAAAGGTCACCGAGCGGGCGTTGCGGCCCTGCTCCAGCGCCTCTTTGTAGGCTTCGAGCACGGTCACCAGCACCTTAGCGTCCTTGTTGTTGCCTATGGCTGCTATCTTCTGGTTCTTGGCGAGCTGGGCCTCGATGGTGTCGAGGTCTTTGAGCTGCAGCTCGGTGTCGATAATCTCCTTGTCCTGCACGGGATTGACGGGAGCACCGCCCTCGCGCACCACATTGTCGTCGTCGAAACAGCGGATGACGTGGATGATGGCGTCGCACTCACGGATGTTGCCCAAAAACTTGTTGCCCAGTCCCTCGCCTTTGGAGGCACCCTTCACCAGACCGGCTATATCTACAATCTCGCAGGTGGCGGGCACGATGCGTCCGGGGTGTACTATCTCTGCCAGACGGGTGAGTCGGTCGTCGGGGACGGTGATGACGCCTAAGTTAGGTTCAATCGTACAGAAAGGAAAGTTGGCTGCCTGCGCCTTGGCACTGGACAGGCAATTGAACAGCGTAGATTTTCCCACATTAGGAAGACCTACGATACCACATTTTAATGACATATTTTATTATAAACGTTTATTTCCAGAGTACAAAGGTAGTGCAAACCGAAGACAATGCAAAGAAAAAACGCATGTTTTTTCATTTCGCATTGTTGAGGTGCAGCCTATCTTATCCCAAGGTAGTGCAAACCGAAGACAATGCAAAGAAAAAACTCATGTTTTTTCGTTTTATCGCGATGAGTGACCGCCGGCGCTCTGCAAGTGTAATCCCACAGCGCCGGCGGTCTTCAGCGTATCAGTCATATACATATACCCACTTTCCATTGCGCAGCACCCATCTTCCTTTGTGCGTATGCTGGTATTTGCCGATGATGGTCGACAGGAGCCAAGCTATCAGCGGCGAGGCGAGGGCCATGGCCATCATAATCCACAGCGAAACCTGGACCACCGTGGCCAATGCCACTACAAAGGTGTGGATGGCGACCAGCGTGACGAGGGTCATGACGACACCATAGAGGCGTAGGCGCAAACCATTGATAAGCACGGGGATGCCATAGCATACCAATAGGGCGGGCCAGATGCTGCCCGTGAAGTGGGCAGACACCAACATGGCGGGCCACTGCAGTATATAGCCTATCACGAGAGGCCATATCAGCAGCGGGGCTTTGATAAAAGCAGTCACACACAAGAGATACATGAGCGCCAAGGCCATAAACAGCGCCACGGGGATGATGCCGATGATGGCATTTTCTATGCCTACATAGTCGGGGTTGCACCACCACAGCGCATCCCAGTCTATCATCAGCGCCATATAGATGACTATGCCCACGGCGGCGAAAAAGGGCAGCGCCGAAAGCACCAGAAAGCGGGTGCGCAGGGTCATCCATACCGCCAGAAACATGAGCAGCAATGCCATGAAGGGCAGCCATCGGCTGTAGAGCATCCGCGTGGAGGCCGAGTGGACGTCTAAGCGGGGCATAGCCAGCCAGGAGGTGACCTGTAGGCGCGGACGGAAGTTGTCGGAAGCAAATCTGTCGGTCGCCGAGGGCGGGTTTTCATCAGCGAACTTCAGCCAGCGGGCTTCCACAAGGTATCTCCTCCCGTCGTAATGGATGATGCCTTTAATCTGTCTTACATCTACAGAGTCGCCCACGTCTCCGAGATGGGAGGCGGTGCGGCCATCGGGGCCGGTAACTGTGCGCCCCACGACATCGACGAGGGTGCCGTTGGCGATGTAAAGCACTGTGCGTGAGCCGTCGTACTCGGTGGGCTTTTCGACTGGGGTGGCTTTGATTTCGGGGCCGACGAGGCAGTTGACCTCATACTTCTGCGCCATGACGAGGGTAGTCAGACTCAGGCAGAAGAGCAGTGACAGAATTCTGAAGGCTTTCATATCTACTGGGTTTATGATTGGGAGAGTGAGAATGTGGGTCAGGCTGTGGGGCTCTATGCGGGAGAGGATGCCGGGGTGGCGGTCTCTACCCGCGTCTTACGGTGATAGGAATGTAGAAATAGGCACGGTTGTTGGTAAACTGGGTGTAGCCTATCTGTTGGGCAATGCGGTAGTAGGGGTCGTGGTCCAGCAGATTGCCGGGGTCATCATCGTACTCTACGCGGGTGATGACGGGACGGCTGTTGCTCATCTGGCAGTAGAGGCGCAGCTGGTGCTGCTGGTCGTCGCCATAGATGGCTCGGCTGGCGATACTTATCTCGTAACATTCAGTATATTCCTTCTTTCCCACGTTGGCATCGAAGTCGTCTATAAGCAGACTTATTGTGGTTCCAACCTTCCAGTTGATGTATCCCTGCAGGTTGGCGTCGCCCTTATTGCCGTTGTCTTGGGTCGGGTTGTAGTGGCTCATGTCCTTGACCAGGCTCAGCGCGGGGTAGCTTACCCTGAAATTGGTGTAGGGCAGGGTGGGGTTGCCCTTGTCAATGAAGTCGGCGGTCTTGCCGTCGCTCTTCCGTCTGCACAGGATGCTGATGCGGTCGTCGCAGAAGTAGTCCTGTGCGGTCTTATAGCCCTTGCTGTTGTCGGCAAACGCGTTGGCATCGAGTAGATTGTTGCCCTCGGGGGTGACGAAGTCGATATAAATGCGTTGGGTAAAGATGTTGGCAGATGAGTCATTGTCATCCTTGTCGCACGAGGCGCACATGGCAAGCGTGGCGATACATGCCACCAATACCAAGATATTTTTCCTGAGTTTCATATTGATGTGGATATTAATAATGTACTGTTTGCAAATGTAGCGCATATTCATTAATCTTCCAAGGAAAAACGAAATTATTGTTGTAGCTTGGTCTACAAAAGTATTCAGCCAAGTCTATGGTCGCGCAAGAAGTGGCGCGTCTCAGTCTATGTATCCTCGGCTGCATTTCCAGCCCTCAGAGGCTGCCGTACTGCTGGTTACGACCAGGCAGAATGTTACCAATATGCGTAGCCGAATGATGCCGAAGGTCTTTGGCGAAGAGGGCAGTGCCGCCGACTTTGGTTTGCGTATAGCGGAGATATAATAAGAGGCAGCGGATGGCAAAAAGGCTTCAGCAAGGGAACGGGCAGTCTCTTGCTGAAGCCTTTTGGCATTGGGTAGGGAGGAAGGGTGGAGTGGGGGCAACTCGCTCTGGCGCTCTGACCGTGGCAGCGGGTCGCTCAAGCAGCCTCTCAGGCCTCGTTGTCGTAGGGATAATCATCGTCATCGGCTACGTGTCTCAGCCATTCATCGTATTGGGGCAGCCAGATTTCCTCAATCTTAGCCTTGTGGTTGTAGAGGAAGCCCTGTCTGTAGCCTCTGATAACTGTCAGGAGCAGGTCGTCGCAGCCAAGCATAAGCCCCTTGTAGGCATACTCGTAGGCGAAGTTCTCGTCGCAGCCAGCGGGAGCGGTGGAGTCGTCCAGTATCATGCGGGAAAGGGCTGCATAACCGTGGGGACTGCGCAGACGGGCGGCGCGGCCATACCAGAGCCAAGCCTGCTGATAGTCTTGGGCGAAGCCATAGAGCCCTTTCTCGTAGTAGAAGCCGAGGTAATAGGGGCAGACACTGTCGCCGAGGCACCATCCTGCCTGGAGATCGGCGCTGAGACAGGCGCTGAGTTCGCGCTGGGCGTCGGGGTCGAGGGCATCGTAGGTGGCGTCGTCGGTGAGCATGGTGTACATGAGATAGCAGTCGCGAGCGTCGACAGCCCTGCCTTTCTGCATGATTTCGGCGAAGCCATCGCGGTCGACGACGATGCCGTCGCGGTCGCAGCAGTCGGTGACAGCCCACCAGAAGAAGGCTGCGCTGCCACCATGTTCGGTGGCCAGTTCATAGTTGGTCACGGCGTTTCCGATGCGGCCCAATTCCCTGTCGGCGTTGCCCATGAGCATATAGTATTCGGGGTCATGAAAGTCCTGCTGATGGACATGATTTTCGGCGAGTTCATAGCCTTTTAGCGCATCGCGCGGGCTTCCGTTGGTGCCATAGATGATGTCGCGGATGTGCTGCTGCATGGCTTTCTCGCTGTGGTGGTCCAATGCCTTCTGCATCAGGTCATTGTAGGCATCGTAGTCGCACTCTCCCAGGTCGCCGTCCTTGTGCATGTAGGCGAGTTGGGCATAGGCGTCGCCGATACCGTGGCTGGCAGCGAGCTTGTAGAAATCGTGCTTGATGCTATCGGAGTGGTTGTCGTATTGGAGCACATCGTGCAGCCTGGCATAGGCGTACATCATGTATGGATTGTCCTGCCAGGCCATCATCTCGATTTTCTTCACATCATTGAAGAGCAGCGGCACGTTGTTGTTCTGGCGGAGCAGCAGCAGGAAGAGCATCTGCGCTTCGCTGTCGTAGGCCACGGTTTCTGCGGTGGTCCAGAATGCTTCTTGCACCCTGAACTCCCTGATAAGTTGTCTGGTTAGGGCTGTCATACACATTAATATTCAAGTTGTTTGTCGTATCTCTGTCGCCGTGGCGGCGGTGGCGTCAATGGGCTTCGAGCCAGTTGGCGCCCCAGCCTGCGTCGGCGGTAAGCGGGATGCTGAGTCGGCAGGCGTTTTCCATCTCCTCGATGACGATGCGTTCTACCTGCTCGCGCTCCTCGGGATAGACGCTGAAGTTGAGTTCATCGTGTACCTGCAGTATCATCCTCGAGCGCAGTCCTTCGGTGACGAACCGCTTGAATATGTGTATCATTGCCACCTTGATGATGTCGGCCTCCGAGCCCTGGAGGGGCGCGTTGATGGCGTTGCGTTCGGCGAAGCCTCTCACGGTGGCGTTGCGCGATGCTATATCGGGCAGATAGCGTCGGCGGTGGTAGATGGTCTCGGCGTAACCCTTCTCGCGGCAGGTGGCGATGGCCTCGTCCATGTATGCCTTGACGCGTGGGAAGGTGGCGAAATAGTCGTCGATGAGCTGGCGAGCCTCTGAGTTGCTGATATTCATACGCTGCGCCAGACCGTAGGTGCTGATGCCATAGATGATGCCGAAGTTGGCTTGCTTGGCCTTCTTGCGCTGCTCGGGCGTGACCTCTTCGACCGGCACGTGCCATATCTTGGCGGCTGTGGCGGCATGGATGTCGGTGCCGCTGCGGAAGGCGTCGAGCATGTGTTCATCCTGCGAGAGATGGGCCATAATGCGGAGCTCTATCTGCGAGTAGTCGGCAGAGAAGAAGAGGCATCCCGGCTCGGGCACGAAACTCTTGCGTATCTCCTTGCCGTCGTCGTCGCGGATGGGGATATTCTGCAGGTTGGGGTCAGACGAACTGAGGCGTCCCGTGGCGGTGATGGCCTGGTTGAAGCAGGTGTGGATGTGGCCCGTGCGGGGGTTGATGAGTCGGGGGAGCGCCTCGACGTAGGTGCCGAGCAACTTCTTCAACCCTCTGTAACTCAGTATGTCGTCGACGATGGGCGCGCGGCTGCGCAACTGGGTCAGCACCTCTTCCGAGGTGACATACTGGCCCTTCTTGGTCTTCTTTGGCTTGTCTACAATCTTCATCTTGCCAAAGAGAATGTCTCCCACCTGCTTGGGACTGGATATATTGAATGTCTCGCCAGCCTCGGCATATATCTTCTGTTCGTATTCGGCGAGTCGGCGGTTGAAGTTCTTGCCTGTCTCTGCCAGTGCGGCGGTGTCCAAGCATACTCCGGTGAGCTCCATCTCGGCCAGTACGGGCACCAGTGGCATCTCGATGTCGTAGAAGAGGCGTTCGCCGTCGACCTCCTTGAGCTTCTGCTCGAGCACGCTCTTCAGTCGGAGGGTCACGTCGGCATCTTCGGCAGCATACTCATAAACTTCCTGGGGCTGGAGGTCACGCATAGACCGCTGACCTTTACCTCGGGGTCCGATGAGTTGGTCGATGTGTATCGTCTGGTAGCCCAGCAGCGTCTCGGCCATGTAGTCCATGTTGTGGTGAAGCTCGGGCTGCACGATGTAGTGGGCGAGCATGGTGTCGAACATTGGTCCGCGCACCTCTATCCCATAACGACGCAACACCTCGTAGTCGTACTTGATGTTCTGTCCTACCTTCATGATGTGCTCGTCTTCGTAGAGCGGACGGAAAATGTCGACCATGCGCTGTGCCGCTTCCCTCTCTGCGGGCACGGCGACATAGACGGCCTTGAATTCTTCGACCGCGAAGCTCAGACCGACCAATTCGGCGTCGATGGCGTTGGTCGATGTCGTTTCTGTATCAAAACTCAAGATTTCTTTTGTCAAGAAATAATCACGTATTTTCCGTGCTTCTTCTTCTGATTCAATAAGTTGGTAATCGTGGGGAGTCTCTTTGAGGCCCAAAATACTCGCATTTTTTGGCTCGCCTTGGCTCTCGGCCGCAAATTCGCCAAACAAATCGAGCTGCAAATCGTCGTTTTTCGGCGTATTTTTAACTTTTTTAATGATTTTGTCGGTCAGGGCTCTGAACTCGAGTTCCTGGAAGATTTTCTCGAGTCGCTCCTCGTCGGGCGAGGTCATCTTCATTTTTTCCAAATCGAGCGCTATGGGCACGTCGGTCCTTATGGTCGCCAGGAACCGGCTCATCCGTATGTCGTCGACGGCACCTTCAACTTTCTCTCTCAACTTGCCTTTGATTTCGTCGGTATGTGCGAGCATGTTGTCGATACTCCCAAATTGTGTGATGAGTTTCGCGGCAGTCTTCTCACCCACTCCCGGACATCCGGGGAAGTTGTCGGCAGAGTCGCCCATAAGCGCCAGCAGGTCGATGACCTGTGCGGTGGTCGCTATACCATACTTCTGCGTCACCTCGCTTTCGCCCAGTGTGTCGTAACCTCCACCATGACGGGGTCGGTAGATATAGACATTGCCACCCACGAGCTGTCCGTAGTCCTTGTCGGGGGTGAGCATGTAGGTCTCGATGCCCTCGCGTCCGGCAGCGGTGGCAAGGGTGCCTATCACATCGTCGGCCTCGAAGCCGTCGGCCTGGAGCACGGGTATATGGTAAGCCTCGAGGATGTCCTTGATGATGGGCACGCTCGCCCGGATGTCCTCGGGCGTCTCTTCGCGCTGTGCCTTGTAGGCGGGAAAAGCCTCGTGACGGAAGGTCTTGCCGTGGTCGAAAGCCACAGCCATGTATGTGGGCTGCTCCTTGGTTATCACCTCGTTGAGGGTATTGACGAACCCCATTATAGCCGATGTATTGAGTCCCTTGGAGTTGATGCGTGGGTTTTTGAGGAATGCGTAGTACGACCTATATATAAGTGCATAGGCGTCCAATAGAAAGAGTCTGTCCATAGTTCTATTTGCTTTAGGTGTGTAAAATTACGAAAATAAATTAGATAATGACAGAAAATATCTGTAATTTTGCAACAAAATACTCATAGTCATGGATTATCAAACAGTTATCAAGGCGCCGATATCTGCAGAATTGGCCGATTTCATCGAGATGTTCAACCGCTCGCTCGACCACGAGGATGGCATGCTGGCGCAAGCCCTGAACCATATACGCCAGCGCGGCGGCAAGCGCATGCGACCCATTCTCATCCTGCTGATAGCCAAAAGTTTCGGAGCCGTGACCGAGGTAACTCAGCATGCAGCCATAGGACTGGAGCTGCTGCACACGGCGTCGCTGGTGCACGACGATGTGGTCGATGAAAGCGGCGAAAGACGCGGCCAGGCTTCTGTCAACGCCATCTATGACAACAAGGTGAGTGTGCTTGTGGGCGACTACATTCTCTCTACCGCTCTGCTCCATGTCTCTTACACTCACCGTGAGCGCATTATCCGTTATCTGGCGCAGTTGGGGCGTACACTCTCAGACGGTGAAATCCTGCAGCTTTCCAATATATCCAACCGTGACATCTCGGAGGACGTCTACTATAATATAATAAAAGGTAAGACCGCTGCGCTCTTCGAGGCGTGTGCCTCCATTGGTGCGCTGGCATCGGGAGCCACCGACGAGGAGATTGAGGCTGCTGCCCGCTTCGGCCAGAACCTTGGCATAGTCTTCCAGATACGCGACGACATCTTCGACTATTACGACAGTGCCGACATAGGCAAACCCACCGGCAACGACATGACCGAAGGCAAGCTCACGTTGCCCGCCATCTACGCTGTGAACCACGATGCGCCCGCCGAAATCAGAGAGCTGGCTTACAAGGTGAAAGACCGCAGCATCAGCACCGATGAAATCGGCAAACTTGTGGCCTATACCAAGGCCAACGGCGGTATAGAATATGCCGAGCGCCGCATGTGGGAGTTTCATGATGAAGCGTGCCACTTCATCGATACCTATATCCATCAGGACGATATACGCCAGGCACTTAGAGCCTATCTCGACTACGTCATCAAGCGCAACAAATAATCGCCAATTCATCGCGATTTTCCCCAAGTCAGTGCATCATATAGCCATCCATGGGCAATATGATGCACTGATTGTTTTCGGCCATATTGCGGAGCGTGAAACCGAGGATGCGGGGCGTGACAAAAGTGATGCAAACCATGAAAACAGCGTTTCGCACCATGAAATTATCGCCAACGTGACCTCCGCCGAGTTGTCGGGATGGTCGAATTGACTCTGGATGAACGGGAAACGCGCGCTGAGGCGGATGCAAAAAGGGCGATGCAGACTGTACGGTCTGCATCGCCCTTAGGCGTTATGCCATCCCTTGTGGGAAAGGCTGTGGGGTTAGAAGTATTTTACCTCTTTGCCCTCGATTGTGCTGATAAGCAGGTTGGTAAGACGGCTGGTGCCCAAGCGGAACCACTTGTTGGTGAGCCACTTCTCGCCCAGCACCTCCTTGACGATGGTGTAGTAGGTCACAGCGTCCATCACGGTATTGATACCGCCTGCGGGCTTCAAGCCAATCTGGATGCCGGTCTCGTCGTAGTACTCCTTGATGGCCTGGCACATCACGTAGACAGCCTCGGGAGTGGCAGAAACCTTCTCCTTGCCGGTAGAAGTCTTGATATAGTCGGCACCGGCATACATGGCGATGATAGAGGCACGCTTCACGTCGGCCATTGATGGCAGATCGCCTGTCTCGAGGATTACCTTGAGTGGCACTTCGCCGCAAATATCCTTGATTTCGCTGATTTCATCGGCCACAGTCTCATAGTCGCCCGACAGATACTTGCCCACCGACTGCACGATGTCAATCTCGGTGGCGCCATCCTTGACTGCGAGCGCAGTCTCGGCAATCTTGACCTCGATGAAGGTCTGAGAAGAGGGGAACGAGGCACACACGTTGGTTATCTCTACCCCGTCTACCTCCAGGCTCTCGCTCACCAGTTTGGCGAAGCAGGGATAGGTGCATACGGCAGCCACGTGGGGCAGTTCCTTGTAGTCCTTGGCAAAGTTGTTGACACGCTCTACCATAGCCAGAATTTCCTCTTCGGTGTCGGTGGTACGGAGCGAGGTCAGCTCGATGCTGCCCAGGAGGAAGCGGTGAACCTCGTCGGTATTGTTCTCAGCTGCTTTTTCTACGATTTTCTTTACTTCTTCGGCAACTTCAGCATCGGTGATGTTGAGGTTGTACTTGTTCAGCGCCTGCTGATACTTGTCAACGTTCTTAATGTCTGTCATATTGTTTGGGTTATTAATGATTGTCCTAAAGTTACAGTTTGCTGTTGTTGATATGGCGCGTGGCGTCGCGGCGGGTCTTCTTTTCGAAGCTCTTTTCGAGCTCGGCGGTGAGGTCTATGCCCGTCTGGTTGGCGAGGCAGATGAGCACCCACAGCACATCGGCCATCTCTTCGCCCAGGTTGGGCTTTTCGCCCGCCTTGAAGCTCTGGTCGCCATAGGTGCGCGCCATGACGCGTGCCAGTTCGCCCACCTCTTCGGTGAGGCAAGCCATATTGGTGAGCTCAGAGAAGTAGCGCACTCCATACTGCCTTATCCACTCGTCTACTCGTTGTTGTGCTTCCTGTATAGTCATAATCAGTGGGTTAGGAGATAAGCTGCGATTATGCCCAAGAGCGTCAGGGCCATGATGAGGTAGACCACGGCGCTTCGGCGCTTGTCCTTCCAGTTGCGCAGGGCGGTGATGGTGTAGTAGATGGTACACAGGATGCCGCCTATGATGAGCCACGTGGCGCTCTTCATCAAGATTCCGCCCACCACGATGGCGAGCATGCCCAGGATGTTGATGAGCCAGATGGCAGTTTCCTTGATTTCGTTCATATCTTTCACTTAGTTGAAGGCAATTGTGGTTCAGGCTGTTATGCCGTCTATCATAGCCCGCATGGCGAGCATCACGGTGAAGAAGGCGAAGATGACGGTAATCACCGCATAGTAGGCGAGCATGCCCTTGTGCCACACGTTCGTAGCGATGCCGGTGCGGAGAATCTGGATGAGCGTCTGGAGCACTATGCCGAAGATGATGACAAAGCCCACGCACGCTACGGCTGCTGCCGAGAGGTGGAGTAGGCGGCCCAAAGTCTTGCTGAGCAGTATGATGCCCAACGCTACAAATTTGGCGATGGTTTTGATATTCACGTTGTTCATTGCTATAGTTTATTCTTTGTTCTTGGTGTCCATACAGATAGTCACAGGGCCGTCGTTGACCAGTTCTACCTTCATGTCGGCGCCAAACTCGCCCGTGCCTACTTGCTTGCCGAGCGCCTCGCTCATGCGGGCGCAGAAGTAGTTGTACAGGGGCACTGATACGTCGTGCGTAGCGGCTCGGAACCATGCCGGGCGGTTGCCTTTCTTGTAACTCGCGAAGAGCGTGAACTGTGATACCACGAGTATCTCGCCCTGTACCGAGAGGATATCACGGTTCATGACTCCCTGTTCGTCCTCAAAGACGCGCAGACCTATAACCTTGTGTACCAGCCAGTCGGCATCCTCGTGCGTGTCGGCGCCTTCTATGCCTACAAGGATAAGGTAGCCCTTGCCGATGGATGATTTGACCTCGCTGTCTATGGTGACCGATGCGCGCGAAACGCGCTGTATGACAATTCTCATAGTGACTATCGTTGTGCTATAATCTGCAAATATACTAAATTTGCCATAATTTAACCCATCATTTGTTTTATTTTTGCTCGCGAGGGTCGAAATATCGTCTGCAACAGCCATTCTGAGCCCTCTGAGAGCCTCTCTGGCGGCGTTTTGGGCTGCCGTGGGTATAGAGATACCCTCCAGCCTCGCAGAGGGGCTCTCCAGCCTCGCAGAGGTACCCTCCAGCTTTGTAAAGGTAATCTCCATGATTGTAGAAGTAAACTGCATGCTTTCCGATGTAAACTGCATGGTTTTGATGTAAACTGCATGGTTGGCGATGTAATCGCTATGATTGCTGTGAAGGTCGGAAAGGTGGTCGTGGTGGACTGGTCTTATATGTAATGTGGACTGGTCTTATATGTAATACAGTACCGCTGATGCTGTCACTGACGGCGGGGCATAAAAAGACTATCAGCGCAGTGGTGGAGGCTACTGCGCTGATATTCAACGGGTTAACGAGTGGAGTGGGAGAGAGCTACTCGCTCGCGGGGTGGAAATGGTCGTATATCACCTTGCCTTTGGCGTTACCCACTGAGGCAGAGAGGGTTGGGAGCGAAGCCTCGCGGATGGCCTTGACCGTCTTGAACTGCTTCAGGAGCGCCTCGCGAGTCTTGGGGCCTATGCCTCGGATGTCGTCGAGCTGAGAGTGGAGTGCGTGCTTGGACCGCTTGTCGCGGTGGAAGGTGATGGCGTAGCGGTGAACCTCGTCCTGGATGCGCGTGAGGGCATGGAAAAGCTCGCTCTTGACATCGAGCGCCACCGTACAAATGGGGTCGCCGAAGAGCAGTTCATTGGTGCGGTGGCGGTCGTCCTTGGCGAGTCCAGCCACGGCAATATTGAGTCCCATCTCGCCATTGACGACAGCCGATACGACATCCATCTGGCCCTTGCCGCCATCGGTGATAATCAGGTCGGGCAATGGCTGATGCTCGTCGGTCATGCGCTGATAGCGGCGGCGCACTACCTCCTGCATAGACGCATAATCGTCGGGTCCGACGACGGTCTTGATGTTGTATTTGCGGTATTCCTTCTTGGCGGGGCGCATGCCCTTGAACACCACGCAACCCGCCACGGCGTCGGAGCCAGAGATATTGGAGTTGTCGAAACACTCGATGTGGTAGGGGAGCTTGGGCAGCTTCAGCTTGGCCTGCAGCTCCTTCATCAGGCGCGTCTGCTTCTGCTCAGGGTTGAGCTTTTCGGCCTGTTTGAGCCTGTCGAACTTGTACTGACGGCTGTTCATTTCAGACAACTCGAGCAGATGGCGCTTGTCGCCCCGTTGCGGCACCGTGAAGGTAACGTTGCTGAGCTGCCACGACAGTTCGAACGGCACTATCACCTCGCGCGCCGTGCTCTGGAAACGCTCACGAATCTCGGGAATGGCGTCAATGAGCAACTCTTCGCACGTTTCATCAAGCTTACGCTTATATTCAAATGTGAAACTCTGGTTGATGGTGCCGTTTTTCACGTGAATATAGTTGATATATGCATTCCGCGACGCCTCGTCGTCAATAATGCTGAAAACATCGACATCGGTAATGGTGTGGCTCACTACCTCGCTGCGGCTCACGAAGCCCTGGAACAGCATATAGCGCTGCTTGACCTGCTCGGCCTCCTCGAACTTGAGTGCTGCAGACAGCTGCTGCATCTGCTGATACAGCAACTCGCTCAACTCGCGCGTATTGCCCTTGAGAATTTCGCGTGCCTGGCGGATACATTCCATATAATCATCGTAGCTCTGACGACCACAGCACGGCGCACCACAATTATGAATGTGGTATTCGAGGCAAGGTTTGTACTTACCGACAGCGATGCCTTCGGCGGAAATAGGGAAATGGCACTTGCGCGGCTTGTAAATTTTGCCGATTAGGTCGAGAATGTTGTACATGCTACTGATGTGGCTGTAGGGGCCAAAGTATTGTCCGCCCTTGCGGTTGATGGTACGCGTCTTGAAAATTCGGGGCAAATACTCCTTGGTGATACAGATGCTGGGGTAGGTCTTGCCGTCTTTGAGCAGCACATTATAGCGCGGGTTGTAACGCTTGATAAGACTATTTTCAAGCAACAGCGCGTCTTCTTCGGTGTTGACCACGGTGTAGGTGATGTCGCAGATTTTGGACACCAGCACCTTGGTCTTGAACCTATCGACCTCGGTATGGAAGTAAGATGAAACACGGCTCTTCAGCCTCTTGGCTTTTCCCACGTAAATGATGGTGTGGTCCTTGTCATAGAACTGATAACTGCCCGGTTTCTCCGGCATATTGAGGACAATGTTTTTTAGTCTTGCCAATAGTTCCTCTTTCTCTTTCTTCATGCTTAAACCTATTGGAAACAAATGAAATAGCCGCTTAAAGTTTCACGTGAAACTTTAAGCGGCCTTTAATCTTTGCCGTCATTGTTTCATGCTCGCCACCGATGGTTCCGATGGTTGTCGGGATGGTGGAGTGGGGCATGGGAATGACGCAAAGCCTAAAGGCCGCTCTTGCTAAAATATTAAATCTTTATGAGAGATGTCACTTCGATATCGTCGTCGAAAGCATCCCGGCCATTGAGGCCCTCATTGACAAGTTCGATGATGAAGTTGCAGTACACCTTTTTGGGGTTGAACTTCTTGACCAGGTCACAGGCAGCCTTCATGGTTCCGCCGGTAGCGAGCAGGTCGTCGTGGAGAAGCACCACGTCGTTCTCGTTGATGGCGTCCTTGTGGATTTCGATGGTGTCGATGCCATACTCCTTGGCGTAGCTCTCCTGTACGGTCTCGCAGGGCAACTTGCCAGGCTTGCGGCAGAGAACGATACCTGCGTTGAGCTGGAGTGCCACTGCCGACGACATCACAAAGCCTCGGCTCTCGATACCCACAATCTTGGTGATGCCCTTGTCCTTGTAGAGGTCTACCATTTCATTGGTAATAATCCTAAGACATTCGGCGCTCTTGAAGAGCGTGGTTACATCTCTGAAATTTACGCCCTTGATTGGCCAGTCGGGAATGCAGCGTAAATTCTTCATTAATACTTCGTTGTTCATTGCAATTATAATGTTTATAGATTTGTCCTTGTTTCACGTGAAACTATCTTCCCATAAGTACCAGCAGCACATTGATGTCGCTGGGTGACACTCCAGGGATGCGGCTTGCCTGTGCCAGGGTCTCGGGGTTAATCTTCTCGAGTTTCTGTCGACCCTCGGTCGAGATTTCGTGGAGCTCGCTGTACTTGAAGCGCCCCCTAATCTTGATATTCTCCAGTCGGTGCATCTTGTCGGCAATCTGTCTCTCGCGTTTTATGTAGCCGTCATACTTGATGAGTATTTCGGCAGCCTCGGTTATCTCCTCCTGTCTTGCGTCGTTTGAGTCGAGCGCAACCTGTAGGGCGGGTATAGCCGAAGCGAGTTGCTTAATGCTGAGTTGCGGTCGGGCAATGAGGCTTGCGATAGTTGCTCCAAACTGCATTGGGGTAGTTCCGAACGATTCAAGTGCTGCATTGATGTCGCGCGGCTTAACGTTGGTGGAGTTGCAGAAGTCAACTATGCGTTCAATCTCCTTCTTCTTCTTAATCCAATGGTCGTAGCGTTCGCGCGATGCAATGCCAAGGTTGTAAGCCTTCTCTGTGAGTCGTGCGTCGGCGTTGTCCTGTCTTAATAATATTCGGTACTCCGCGCGTGAGGTGAACATTCTGTAAGGCTCGTCCACACCCTTTGTTGTTAGGTCGTCAATCAAGACACCTATATATCCCTCGTCGCGTTTCATGACGAAAGGTTCCGAGCCTCCGCATAGCAGAGCAGCGTTAATGCCTGCCATCATACCCTGACCTCCTGCCTCCTCATAACCAGTAGTTCCGTTCACCTGTCCTGCGAAGAACAAACCCTTTACGATTTTCGATTCCAATGAAGGCTTGAGTTGGGTAGGGTCGAAATAGTCGTATTCTATTGCGTAGCCCGGACGGTAGACCTTAATGTCGCGGAACGCCTTTATTTTTTTCAGGGCAGCGAGTTGAACGTCCATCGGCATCGATGAAGAAAAGCCGTTAAGATACATCTCGTTCGTATCCTCACCCTCGGGTTCGAGGAAGAGTGGATGCTGGTCTTTGTCGGGGAACGTCATGAGCTTCGTCTCGATAGACGGACAATAGCGAGGTCCGGTCGATTGTATCTGTCCGTTGTAGAGTGGGGAGTCGGCAATGGCATCGCGCAGCGTGTCGTGCACCTCTTTATTAGTATATGTAGTCCAACATGGAAGCTGCTTCTGTTGTCGCGGAGCAGTCATGTATGAGAATCCGTGATAGTCGGTCTCGCCCGGTTGGCATTCCATATCCTCGAAATGAACAGAGCGTCTGTCTATACGCACTGGAGTGCCTGTCTTCATACGTGCCGAAGTGATGCC
>OQVT01000698.1_pt1 | contig 19785 bp, 18 predicted proteins | sample 1691561 | NCBI WGS metagenome assembly OQVT01 (sample SAMN03418260, study PRJEB22391) | human gut metagenome | biome: human-gut; feature: organic feature; material: feces | host: Homo sapiens | place: Tanzania | collected 2013-01 | reverse complement strand
AGGGGCTGCGGGATGTGATGGTGCTGTGGGACTGCACCCAAGCCGAAGCCGCCAAGCGTCTGGGCATGGCGCAGCCCACCTTTGCCAACAAGCTGCGGCTGTTGCAGCTGACGGCAGACCAGCGGCAGTTTGTGCTGGACAATAACCTCACCGAGCGCCACGCCCGCGCGGTGCTGCGCCTGCCGGAGAACCGCCGCAGCGAAGCGCTGATCACCATCGCCAAGCGCCGCCTGAACGCCCGCCAGACCGACAGCTACATCGAGCAGCTGCTGAACAGCCCGCCCAAGCCCGGGCACCGCATCTCCATGGTGCGGGACGTGCGCATCTTTGTCAACACCATCGACCACGCCATCCGGCTGATGACCGACAACGGCGTGCCCGCCACCGCCCACCGGGAAGAGAAGGACGGCTACATCGAGTACACCGTGCGCATCCCCACCGCCGCCGCGGAGAAGTGAATTGTTCCATGTGGAACAGGGGAGGGGGAAAGGGGATGTAGCCGGGGTCGGAGCTTGCGAGGATGAGCTTTGCCAGCAGCTTCTCGGGCTTCTGCGTCGGGTGGGCGGTGTTTTCCGGCATCGACCAGTAGGGTACGGAGATGTCGTCCCAGAAGTTTGACGGGTACGTGTTGCGGAATTTTCCGTCGGGCGTATCCTCCCAGTCCTTCGGCTGCCCGTCGGCGCGATAGGGCGCGCGCACGCGCCGGCGCACCTTCACGGCGTCAACGTGGAACGTGTAGTCGTCCGTGCGCGTGGCAAACCAGATGTCCTCCATGGCGTTTTTCCAGTTGTGCTGCGCGCCGCGAGCTTGACGCTGTAGTCTATATTGTCCAGCTTCGGGCAGCCAATGACCGTCACACGATTTTGGATAAACCGCTCATGGAATCCGGCGCAGGCATACGCTGTGCAGTCTGCGGCAATGAGCAAATCACAGCCCTGAAAATACGGCGCATTGGGTGCGGCGAGCTTGATTTGCACCGGCCAGTTTTGCAGCCGGCTGCGCACCGATACAGCCGGTGCATCCGTCTGCTCCGGCTGCACGCTTCGCGCGCGGGCGCCCGGACAGCCGCCGTTGTTGTGCCGTTTTTCCATATGCCGTTTGACCGCTTCCGCATCATACGGCACGGTTTCCTTCTCAACAAACGAAATGGCACCGGTCGGGCAGTTTGGCAGACAATCTCCCAGACCATCGCAGTAGTCATCACGCATCAGCTTCGCCACGCCGTCCACCAATGCAATTGCGCCCTCATGGCACGCCTCGACACACAGACCGCACCCGTTGCACTTCTCCTGATGAATTTCAATGATTCGTCTTTTCATACGCTCCTCCTTGTATTTGTTGTTGAATCGTATTATACTGCAACTACAACGGATTTTCCGTTGGATTTCCAACAAAGAAAGGCGATTTTATGCACACACTCCCTCTCATTTTAACCGACTGCTGGCTGTTCCGCGGTCTGGATGCGCAGGAAATTTCCGCTGTGCTCGGCTGCATTGCCGCCCAGCAGCACACCTATCCCAAGCACAGTTTTATCTTTCATGCGGGCGACTGCATCACACGCGCCGGCATCGTTGTGCGCGGCGAGCTGCACATTGTCCGAGAAGATGTATGGGGCAACCGGATTATTCAGGCGGTGTGCCGTCCGGCAGATTTGTTCGGAGAAGTGTTTGCCTGTCTCCCCGACCACACGGCGGATGTCTCTGTCGTTGCCACGCAGGATACAGAGATTTTATTTCTTGACATGCAGCATCTGCTGACCACCTGTTCCAACGGCTGCCGCTTTCACAATCAGCTCATTCACAACTATATCACCGTTCTCGCACAAAAGAATCGCATGTTGAGCAGCAAAATCCGCCACTGCACCCAGCGCACCACACGTAGCAAAGTGTTATCCTATCTGTCCGAACAGGCCATGGCAGCCGGTTCCACGACCTTTCACATCCCACTCAATCGGCAGCAGCTCGCAGATTATCTCTCGGTAGACCGCAGCGCGCTATCCGCCGAACTCAGCCGCCTGCAAACGGAAGGCAAGCTGCGCTTTTATCGCAATCAGTTTACTCTGCTCGCCTCCGCGGAAGGCTTGGGAGAATAAAGCCTTCCTCTCTGAGGAAGGTGGCGCGGCGCAAGCCGCGACGGAAGGAGCAGCACGCGAACAAGTTCATATGAGAGCTAGCCTGATTTGTCAGGCGTGCGATCCGCTCCGACTTCTCGGCTCTCCCTTTGGGAGAGCTGGCATTTGCATAGCAAATGACTGAGAGGGCAAGGCGCGGACAAATTCGCATCAGGTAAGCCCGAGAAGAAAAGTAGCTAATACAAGCCCTCTCTGTCGCTGCGCGACATCTCTCCCAAAGGGAGAGACAAGTTTGGTCTGTGCGTAAGAGCAAAACAAAAGCACTAGTTCCGGAAAAATTTCCGGTTCTGGTGCTCTTTCGCTCTCTTCATCATTTTTTAATAAGATTTAAAAACTCTCTACATCAAAAACAATTGTGACAAGCTGTATATCCCTGTGCTTCAGCACTTGATTTAGAAATCTTAGTCGCTTTGTTTGGATTCATATTTCCACAGTCTGGTATACGATGATACTTGTGCCCTGTTGCTGAAATCCAAACAGAAGAAGTTGCACTTTCGGATTGATTATCAGAAGAATTATCATTTGATGAAATTTCTGCTTCCGAAGAATCAGAATTGATTTGTTCCGTTAGAAGATTGTTTTTGTTTTCTAAATCAGAGATTTGTTTAGATAAAGAGTCTTTTTCAGCAGTTAAATCTTCTGCTTGAGCAGAAAGTTTTTTGTTTTCCTCTGTCAAAGTCTGAATCTGAGATTCATAAGATTCGGAAGAATCGGATAAGCTTTCATATTTTTTCGATAAAGTGTTGTATTTTTCTTCTGCATTTACCGCGTTTGCGTGAAAATAGAAGGATAACCCAATGGAAAATAGTAAAGCAAGGATCAATATAATTTGTAAACGGTGATTTTTCATACGCTCTATTTTTTTATACATAAAAATACCTCTTTCAGCAAGTTGTACAGAGATGTTTGTAAAATCATAGTAACATACGCAAAGAGGAAAGACAAGATAAAATTTCCGTATTAGTGAAATAAATTACACCAAAACAGAAGAATCTTTTAGTACACTTTCTGTGAAAGCGGGTGCTACGAATGGTGAATTTTGGTGAACGGCTCAAACATTTACGTGTAGAGCGTCATTTGACACAGAAGCAAATAGCTGACCAAGTTGGAGTTGCTGTCAGCGCAATTTCATCTTATGAAGCAGGAAACCGTTATCCATCGTACACTGTGCTCATTCGTCTGGCTCGTATTTTTCACGTATCAACAGATTATTTACTAGGATTGCAAGCCCGTTCAGAAATTGATATTACCGGTTTAGATGAAGAAGAGATTGAAGTCATTGAAAAGATGATTGCTGTTCTGCGTAAAAAATAGAAGATTATCTCATTTGCACACCAAAAGCCTTCCTCCCTGAGGAAGGTGGCGCGGCGCAAGCCGCGACGGAAGGAGCAGCACGCGAACAAGTTCATATGAGAGCTAGCCTGATTTGTCAGGCGTGCGATCCGCTCCGACTTCTCGGCTCTCCCTTTGGGAGAGCTGGCATTTGCATAGCAAATGACTGAGAGGGCAAGGCGCGGACAAATTCGCATCAGGTAAGCCCGAGAAGAAAAGTAGCTAATACAAGCCCTCTCTGTCGCTGCGCGACATCTCTCCCAAAGGGAGAGACAAGTTTGGTCTGCGCGTAAGAGCAAAACAAAAGCACTAGTTCCGGAAAAAATTTCCGGTTCTAGTGCTTTTTCTCTGTTTATCTGCGAGTTATTCGCCTTCGTCCTCTGGCTCAGAAGATTGCTCTTCGTCCTTCTTATCGTCTACAAACAGCTTTTTTGCAGCTTCTTCCAAAGAAACCGTTGCATCCGCGTCCTGCGGAGCATCCATCGGCTGAAACTCCTTGGTTTCATCCGTGCCGTTTTCTTCGTCCTGCTTTGCCGTCTTTGCCATGCCCGACTCAATGTGGAATACCTGTGCGCCGGTCTCATGATCCGGCACCTCTTCTCCATTGAACATCTTTTCGAAGGCATCGCCGTCCATCGTCTCATTGCGAATCAGGTACTCTCCCACAGCGGACAACTGATCCATATGCTCCTTGAGGATATCCTCACACTTGGCGTATGCCTCCAGAATGATGCGGCGAATTTCTTCGTCAATCTTCGCTGCAACGTCTTCCGAAATCGCATCGGTTTCTACCATATCACGGCCGAGGAAAATTTCCTGCTGACCGCTGCTGTAGTTAATCGGTCCGATCAGATCGCTCATGCCGTACTTGGTGACCATGCTCTTTGCCACAGACGTTGCGCGTTCGATATCATTGGAAGCGCCGGTGGAAATATCATCCATCGTCAGCTTTTCTGCGACACGGCCGCCGAGCAGAACAATCAAATCGTCCAGCATCTCATTCTTGGATGCATAGAACTTTTCTTCCTGCGGCAGACTCATCGTAAAGCCGCCTGCGCGGCCGCGCGGGATAATCGAAATCGTATGCACCGGATCCTGTGTCGGCAGGCAGCGCGTTGCAATCGCATGACCTGCTTCGTGATAGGCGGTCAGGCGCTTCTCGCGGTCTGTCATGACGCGGGACTTCTTTTCCGTGCCCATGATAACCTTCAGGAAGGAATCCTCAATATCCTCCATGCTAATCAGGCGCTTGTTGCGGCGTGCCGCCAGCAGAGCTGCCTCATTGAGCAGATTTTCCAAATCCGCGCCGGTGAAACCAGCGGTAGATTTTGCAATCGAGTCAAAGCGAACATCCGGATCAAACTGCTTGCCGCGCGCATGTACCTTCAAAATGTCCTCGCGGCCCTTCATATCCGGTGCGCCGACATAAACCTGACGGTCAAAACGTCCCGGACGCAGCAGCGCCGGATCCAGAATATCCTGACGGTTGGTCGCTGCGATGACGATGACGCCCTCGTTTGCACCGAAACCGTCCATCTCAACCAGCAGCTGGTTCAGCGTCTGCTCGCGTTCATCGTGTCCGCCGCCAAGGCCTGCGCCTCTGTGACGGCCAACCGCGTCAATCTCATCAATAAAGACGATTGCCGGAGACTTTTTCTTTGCCTCGCCGAACAAGTCGCGCACACGCGATGCGCCGACGCCGACGTACAGCTCTACGAAGTCGGAACCGGAAATGGACAGGAACGGAACGCCTGCCTCACCGGCAACCGCACGCGCCAGCAGGGTTTTACCGGTTCCCGGAGGGCCCACCAGCAAAACGCCCTTTGGAATGCGCGCGCCGATCTGCGTAAATTTCTGCGGATTTTTCAAAAATTCTACGATTTCTTCCAGCTCCGCCTTTTCCTCATCCGCACCCGCGACATCCTGGAATGTCACATGGCGTTTGTCATCCTCCGCGTTCTTGATGCGCGCCTTGCCAAACTGCATGGCACCGCGTCCGCCGCCATCTCCGCGGCTGAACATCATATACCAGAACAGACCGAAAATCACGAGCATGATTACATACGGAATTGCACTTGCCCACCAAGGCACTTCGGTCTTGGTCCAGTTGTAGTCCTTGATGACGCCATCCTTCTTTTCCTGACGAATGGTGTCTCCCAGATCATTGAAGAACAGTTCCACGCTCGGCAGCTCATAGGTCATGGTCTTCCCGTCTTTCAGGGTTGCTTTCAAAGAGCTGTCTTTGATGACAAATTCCGTGACCTGTTTGTTTTCAAACGCGTCCACAACCTGTGCATATGTCACCGTTGTGGTGTCGTTCTGCTGAAGCAGGACCGAAACCGTAATCACGAGAAGGACGACGATAATGGCATAAAATCCGTACCCTCTCATCTTGTTGTTATTGCTTTTGTTATCCAAGCGTATATGTCACTCCTTTCCGTAAAACGGAAATGTTATTTGCCTTCATATACCGACGGCTTGAGAACGCCGACATACGGCAGGTTGCGGTATTTCTGGTCGTAGTCCAGACCATAGCCCACAATAAATGCATCCGGAACCGTGAAGCCCTTGTAGGCAACTTCAACCGGCACTACGCGGCGTTCCGGTTTATCTAAAAACGTGCACAGTGCGATGGAAGCCGCGCCGCGCGCCTTTAGTGTCTTCATCAAATAGCTCAGGGTGCGTCCGCTGTCGAGAATGTCCTCGACAATAATCAAATGACGGCCCTCGATGCTGACGTCAAAGTCCTTGGTAATCTTTACTTCACCGGTAGAAGTCGTGCCGCTGCCATAGCTGGAAACCGACATAAAATCGACGGTGCACGGCACATCAATGGCGCGAACCAGATCTGCCATAAATACAAACGAACCGCGCAGTACGCTGACGATCAGCGGATTCTTGTCCGCGTAGTCCTTCGCAATCTGTGCGCCCAGTTCTTTTACCTTCGCTGCAATCGCTTCCTCCGAAAGAAGAACCTTTTCGATGTCCTGTTTCATACTCGTTATCTCCTTTTTGTTTTGCTGCTTTTTTATCTCTTACAAACGGCAAAAAATCCGCTCTGACCGCAGAACCGGACATCTGCCCCGATTCCCGCCGCCGCGACAATGCTGTCGCCGCTGCACAAAACCGGCAGACTGTCTCGTTCATCCGGCGCGATGCCGCGTTCCGCATACAGACGCTTGAGAGAGCGCGCACCGCGCGTCCCCGGCAGCTGCATCCGGTCGGATGACCGCCATGTTCGTACCGTCAGGTTGGACATATTGATTGTATCATATGCAATCGGATAATACTTGAACGAACTGTGAATATCCGATATTTTTCTCACGACGGACACGGTATATGCGCCAAATTCCATCGCTTGATTTGGTTTTATGTGTACCGGCGCTGTTTTGGGTGTCTCCGGCACCACAGACAGTGTGCCCTGTCTGTTTACCGCCCGAAATTGCCCCGGCAGGCTGACCGTGCCGCTCCGCTTGTCCGCCAGCGTGCACACCGCCCGAATATGCTTGCGCGTAACTTCCCCCATGGGGACGCCCGCCTGTTCCAGCATGCTGCGCACGCGCCGCGCCTTGAGTGCCTCCGGCATCCGCGCAAGCGGCAGCGTTTCTTCCCGCGCCTGCGCGTCCAGATAGGCATTGTCCTGCCGCACAAGCTGTGCCGCCTCCAATGCATGGCGTGCCGCACACGGCTCAATATCGCGCAGTGCCGGAATGACATGATGCCGAATTTTGTTTCGCGTGCAGCTGTCATCCAAATTGGTGGCATCCGTACACCAGTCCTGTCCGCGCGCGGTCAAAAACTGCTCGACCTGCCGCCGTTCCACCGCGATGAGCGGGCGGACAATGCTGCCGCGCACGGGCGGGATACCCGCCAAACCGGCGCTTCCCGTGCCGCGGATCAAATGGAACAGCATGGTTTCCAAATTATCATCCGCCGTGTGTGCGGTTGCAAGATACGGCACCTGCATCCGTTCGGCACACCGAGCAAAAAAGTCATACCGCATTTCCCGCGCCGCAGTCTCTGCGGACAGCTTGCGTTTTTCCGCTTGCGCGAACACATCGCACCGTTCAGACACAAACGGAATGCTGTGTTTTTCGCAAAAATCGCGGCAAAATGCCTCGTCTGCATCCGCCTGTGTTCCGCGCATGCCGTGGTTGAGATGGCAGGCACAAACCTGATAGCCCAGCTCTTTTAAGCACAGCACCAGACTGACAGAATCCGCACCGCCGGAAAGTCCGCACAGCACGCGCGCGCCGTCCGGCAGCATATGATATTGTCTGATCGTATGACGTACCAGTTGTTTCATTCGTGCCTTCGATCCTGATTATAGAATGTGGTGTACTGACCGATCCACTGCAAAAATACAGAGCCGGTCGCGCCGTGTCGATTTTTGGCAATGATGACTTCGGCGTTGTTTTTTTCCTCGCTCTCGTCATCATAGTAATCATCGCGGTAGATAAACAGAACAATGTCTGCATCCTGCTCAATCGCGCCGGATTCTCGCAGGTCGGACAGCATCGGCCGCTTGTCCTCACGCTTTTCCACCGCACGCGACAGCTGCGACAGACAGATGACCGGAACATTGAGCTCCTTTGCCATAATCTTCATCGCACGCGAGATTTCGCCAATCTCATTGACACGGCTCTCATTGCGTTTGCCCGACTGCATCAGCTGCAAATAGTCGATGCAAATCAGACCCAAATTGTCACCCAGACGGCGGCATTTTGCCTTGATTTCCGCGACGGTAATTGCCGGATTGTCATCGACATAAATGTGCGTTTTTGCCAGCACATTGGCCGCGCGCGCCATTTTTGTCCAATCCTCCGGCTCCAAATCACCGGTTTTGAGCTTTTGTGAGTCGATAACGGCTTCCTGCGACAGCAGACGGGACGCCAGCTGATCTTTGCTCATTTCGAGCTGGAACAGCACGACATCTTTATTCGTGTGCTTTGCCGCATACAGCGCGACATTGAGGGCGAACGCCGTCTTACCCATACCCGGACGAGCCGCAATCAAAATCAAGTCGGATTTGTTCAGACCCGTCAGCCGTCTGTCCAAATCATGGAAGCCGGTCGGCAGACCGGGCAGACCGCTCTCGCTCTGCGACAGCTCATCCAGCCGATTATACACATCCATGATGATGCTTTTAATCGGAGACAAGCCCTGTACCTCTCGGCCGTGCCGCACGGCATAGATTTTCTGCTCGGCAACTTCCGCGATGTCACTCGCTTCTCCGGCGCCCTCATAGGCGATAGCCTGAATATCTGCGCCTGCCGCTGCAATTTCGCGCAGCATGCTCTTGTCTCGGATGATGTGCGCATATTCGCGCACACCGGCAGCTGTCGGCGTGACATCCATCAGCTGTGCCAGATACGCTCTGCCGCCCGCATCATCATACAGACCGTTCATCTTGAGCTCATTGAGCACGGTCACCGCATCAATGCGGATGGAGTCCGTGAACATGGAGAAAATCGTCTCAAAAATGCGGCGGTTTTCCTCTGCATAAAAGTCCTCCGGCCGCAGCAGCTCAATAACCTCCGGAATACACGATGGGTCGATCAGCATAGATCCAATGACCGCTTGTTCCGCTTCTACCGCCTGCGGCAGCTGCCGCGACAGCAGTTCATCCATCGCCATGCTTTTTCGCTCCTTTCGTGAAAGATGAAAAATCCACCTCCCCAATCGGGGAGGTTGGATGCGTTACTCTACTTCGGTTACCTGAACCTTCAGCTTGCCGACAACTTCCGGATACAGCTTGACCTTCAGCTCATATGTGCCAAAGCTCTTAATCGCCTCGTCCATGACAATCTTGTTCTTGCTGATTTCAATGCCATGCTCCTTCTTGAGCTGGCTTGCAATTTCCTTGCTGGTGACAGAGCCAAAGATACGGCCGCTGGTGCCGCCCTTTGCGGTCAGATGCACCATGATAGACTCGAACTTCTTTGCGTTCTCCTCTGCCTCTGCGCGCTCAACAGCCTGACGATGCTTTTTGGATTCCTCCGCCTGCTTCATCTGGTTCACGTTGTCTGCGGTAGCTGGAACAGCCAGCTTGCGCGGCAGAAGAAAGTTTCTGCCATATCCCTCAGAGACCTCTACGAGCTGGCCCTTTTTGCCCTGACCCTTTACGTCCTGCTGTAAAATAACTTTCATATCAAAAACCTCCAATTGTTGGTATTGTTATTCGTCTTCCTGTGCATTTTGATCCAAATACGCTTCAATCGCCTTCATGATCTGTTCCTTTGCCTTGAGCCAGTCGGTATTCTGCAGCTGTGCACCGGCTGCCGTCAGGCTGCCGCCGCCGCCGAGCATTTCTGTGAGCACCTGAACATTGACTGCGCCCATCGAGCGCGCAGACACGACAATATCCTCTTCAAGAGGAAACGCCACAATGCTGGCACGCACGCCAATGATGTTGAGCAGCTCATCCGCCGCCTGTGCCGCCGTCGGTCGGGTGACCGGAAAATCTGCCACGGCAACGACGATGCCGCCCGGCGCATTTTCCGCGCACGAAATGACGCGCTCGCGCTGCATATAATCCTGAAACGAATTTTGGAACAGGCGCTTCACTGCGATCATATCCGCACCGGCGCGGCGCAGATATGCCGCCGCCTCAAAGGTACGCACGCCCGCCTTGATGGAAAAGCCCTTGGTGTCCAAATAAATACCCGCCAGCAGGCTTTCCGCCTCTATGCGGCTGATTGTCTGATTGGGTACCATATATTGCAGCAGCTCACTGACCAGCTCACTGGCAGAAGACGCCGACGGTTCATGCATATTGACGGCGCAGTTTTCAATATAATCTGCGGCACGTCTGTGATGGTCAATGACAGCGACCTTGCGGAATCGGGACAGCAGCTCCGGCGCATCGACAAAGTCCGGCCGGTTGGTGTCTACGACAACCATCAGGCTGTTGCCGTCAATCAGCTCCGCAGCCTGTTCCGGCTCGATAAACACGCCGTCATAGTCGCCGCTTGCCTCTACGCGCTCCAGCAGCGGCTGGGCAAGTGTCTGCGCGCGGTGCAGAACCACGTGCACTTGCTTTCCTCTGCTGCGCGCCGCGCAAACGACACCGACAGCGGCGCCCAGCGCGTCAATATCCGTGTGATGATGTCCCATGACGAACACCTGCGAGGAATCGCGCATGAGCTGACCCAGCGCATTTGCCATGACACGGGATTTCACCTTCGTGCGCTTTTCGACCTCCTTGGCGCAGCCGCCAAAGAACTCAAAGGCATAGCGGTTTTTGATGACCGTCTGGTCACCGCCGCGGCTCAGCGCCATATCCAGTGCAAGCTGTGCAAACTCGTACTTTTCCTGCAGCGTCTTGCCGTCCCGCCCGATGCCAATCGACAGCGTTGCATTGATGCCTTCGCGCGACACAATCGAGCGTACGGTATCCAAAACAGAAAACTTATCCTGCGTGATTTGCGCCAAATTTCGTTCTTCCATCACGAAAATATATTTATCGCGGTCATATTTTCGCAAAACACCCTGAATGTCCTTTGCCCACTCGCCGATGCGGTTGTCCACAGAGGCGAGCATGGTTGCCTTTTCCGAGTCGTTTGCGTTTTTGACCAGTTCCTCGTAATTGTCAATGGACACAATGGCGACGACCGGACGGGATTCGTCATACTCCTGCCGCAGCGAAACCAGCTCGGTGCAGTCCAGCCAGTACAGCGTCATCAGCACGCTGGTGCTGCCGTCCATCGGACGCACGCGCGAACCAATCACCATGTAATACTTATCGCCGATTTTGACCTCGGACGGATACACGGATTTATCATCCACCAACCACGACGTATCAAATCCCGGAATAATATCCTCCAGCGTCTGTTCAAACATGCTGTCGTGCATGTCATACACCGAATGAAATTGCTCATTACACCAGATAACTTGTCCGTTTCCGATCATACAAACCGTAATCGGCAGCGGGATGTCAATAAAGTTCTGTCTCGTCTCATTGTCGGTTCCGCCGGACAGAGCCTCCAAATACTGCAGCACCTCCTGATTGCGGCGCCGCATGGTTACAACATAATAGATATACAAAGCGGCACAGACTGCCATCTCAAACAAGGCCAGAAACAGAGAAAAAAAAGCGCTCACACAGGCGAACACCAAGAACACGATAAAATACATACCGAATCCCGGCTCCAGAATTCTGGCCAATCGCTTATCCAAAACGCACAGCCTCCTTTCCGGTTTCTCGTCAATCGAAAAACCATGATGACACACTGCCACCAATACATACTGCATTATAGCAAAACGCGCCCCATATTGCAATCATCCTGTGTAAAATCCGCGCCAAAAAAAGTGCAGGAAAGCCATCATTTTTCCTGCACCGTCTTGGTTTCTTCGGTTTTTTCCTGTTTTTTTGCCGCGTGAAACAGCCACAGCTTCATCTGTTCGATAAACGCATCATACGTGCGCACAACCGGCGGCGCACTGAGCAGCCACGAAATGACAAACGAATACAACACGAGCACTATCAGCTGCGGCACGCCGCCCACAAGCTTTCCGGGATATTTGATGTACGCGAATGCCGGAACAAACCAGTTGATAATCTTACAGACAAAGCCCCAATGACCGACCATCCACAGCATCGGAAACGCGTGCAGCATATACACGGTCATGCTGCCCTTTCCGATACTCGTGAGCAAGCCGCGCCGCGCATGCACGATGCGCAGCAGAAAAATGCCGAGCAGCGGCGCCGCGATATACATCGCAAGCCGAAATTCCATGCCCGCCCACGGCGTAAGCCCCTGTCTGGCATACGAATTGACGAGCTGGAAGGGATGGCTGGAGCCTTTTCGAACCGGCAGCACATCCGTCATCCACAGCGCCAGAAACGCACCGGCAGCCGCACCGATCCACGCAACCGGCAGCGGAAGCTTTCGTATGCGCCGCATGTGCGCGGGCGTGCAAAAATAGCCGAGCAGATAAAACGGCAAAAAACAAATGGTTCGCGACAGCGACAAATCGCGCCCGATGAACGGATCTCCGCCCGCCAGCAAAGCGACAGCCAGCGAGATGGGCAGCAGCCAGCGAATACGCAGCAGTTCCGGCATGAGCACGCGGATGATGAGCAGCGTCAGCAAAAACCAATACATATTGAGCGGCCGAAGCAGCACATACTGCATCCCCGGCTCCTGTTCCGCGCGCACGAGATAATACAGCGTATTAAACAGCAAAAACGGAAGGAGATATTCTGCCCACGCGGCATCCCGCCGCTTTTCCGCATGTTTGCCAAAATATCCGCACAGGAACAAAAACAGCGGCATCTGCACGGCGAGCACGATTGTCCGGATCGTGAACAGCAGCGGTGTTTTCTGTCCCAGCATATCATATAGATGTACATATACCACACTGATGATGAGCAATCCCTTTAAATTGTCCAGCGCGGCATCTCTTCCCCTTGTCAAACCGATTCCTCCTACTCGTCCTGTGTCTTGTCTCCTGTGTCATCGGACGCAGATTCGTCTGATTTCTCGGATTTCTCAGAGGATCTCTGTTTGTTTTTCTCCGTGCGCACAGGCAAACGAACCGGATTGCCCTGTTCGTCAATGGACGCCAGCCATGCATAATCGGTCGCCTGTACCGGCAGGTTTTTCTGCCGCAGGCTGCGCGCGATGATGTCGCTCAAAATGTGCTTGATGACGGCAAACAGCGGCACGCCGAGCAGCATGCCGACAAAGCCGAACAGGCCGCCGAACAGCAGAATAGAGAACAGCACCCAGAAGCTGGACAGACCGGTGGAGTTGCCAAGAATCTTCGGGCCAAGAATATTGCCGTCAAACTGCTGCAGCAGCAGGACAAAGACCAAAAAGTACAGCGACTGCAGCGGAGACACGATAAAGATGATGATAAACGACGGAATGGCACCGATAAACGGACCAAAGAACGGGATGACATTGGTTACACCGACAATGACGCTGACCAGCATCGCAAACGGCATATTCATCACGTTGAGAATGACCACGGAAATCAGAAAGATAATAAACGAGTCGAGCAGCTTGCCTGTGATAAAGCCGGTAAATGCCTGATTGGCAAATCTGCCGTACTCCACAATGACATTGCCCCATCGCTTGCCCAGCACCGCATAAACGCAGCGAATAATCTGTCGGATAAAATTCTCTTTGCCCGCCAGCAGATAAATCGCAACGATGATGCCGATAAAAATATTCTTGAACACAGTTACCGTGTTCATAACGCCGGCGGAAACATAGCCCAGCGTGTCTACAGACGGTGTAAACGAATTCTGGACGAATTCTTCGATGTAGCTGACCGCCTGCGCATAGGCGTTCATGACGGTTTCCTCGCCGCTCGGATAATACTGTACGACGAGATCCTGCACCGTGCGCGACAAGTGCATCATATTGCTCGGCAGCGTTGCCGCCAGACCCGCCACGCTGGAAATCAGCTGCGGAATAATCAGCGCCAGCAGACCGCCGATAATCGCGCCTGCCGCGAGAAATGTCGTGAGCATCGCAAAAATGCCCGCGCAGCGCACCGCCTTTCGGCTGCGCCAGTGAAACGTGTGTGCGAGCAGGCGCATATATTTGTGCCGCAGCCAGTCATACGGCGCGGACAGCACGTAGGCGATGCCGATACCGATAATAATCGGCATGAGAATATTGACCAGCTTGCCGATGCCGGCCGCCAGTCCGTTGAACTTAAAAATACAGAAGAAAATAGCAATCGTCACGGCGCCGGTGATGATGATGGTTGCGCCCCAGCCGATGTATTTTTGCATTGCCTTTTTCACGGGAAAACTCCTTTCGGTTTCGGTTTTTCAACCATTCTTATATTGTAGCAAATTTTTCGTGAAGTCAACGGACAATGAAGATATTTTAACAAAAAATTTCCACGTGCACGGGCACTGCGTGCTTTCGTATAATCCGCAAAATAATTTTTTTGTGATTTTGTGCACAATTTCTATTGCTTTTGGGTTGGCGTCCGCCTATACTAAAAGAGTCAATGAAATATCCTGATCGAAAGACAGCGATGGAGACAGTACGTCTGTATGGAACTTCACAGCGAATCGGGGACAGTGCAAGCCCGACACCAGTACATGCAGTCCGAATATCACTCCGGAGTCGCAGACCGAACCAATGATACCGTTCTAGTAGGTTTATGCCGGTTTTCCCCGTTATCGGAAGCGCATATGTCAGTATGCAGTAACAGGTGGTATAACGAAGCAAATATGCTCTCGTCCTTTTACGGATGAGAGCTTTTTTTATTTCTTATTGGAAATCAATTTACGAAATTCTTTCGCTGAACACGATGGATGGAGGAGTTACACATGAAAGATATTGTCGAGATCCGCTGGCACGGCCGCGGCGGACAGGGCGCAAAAACCGCCTGTCTCCTGCTCGCAGATGCCGCATTCAGCTCTGGCAAATATGTACAGGGTTTTCCGGAGTACGGTCCGGAGCGCATGGGCGCGCCGATCACCGCGTACAACCGCATCAGCGACACCCGCTGCACCGTACATTCCAACATTTATGATCCGGACTATGTCGTTGTTGTCGACGAGAGCCTGATTGAAACCGTTGATGTGCTCAAGGGTCTCAACCCGAAGGGTGCGATTATCGTCAATACCCCAAAGACACCGGCTGAAATCCGCAAGGAGCTGGGTCACTACGAGGGCCGCGTCTGCACCATCGATGCACGCCGCATCTCGGAAGAAGTTTTGGGCAAAAACTTCCCGAACACCCCGATGCTGGCTGCCACCGTCAAGGTTTCCGGCGTTGTCGATCCGGAACAGTTTGTTACCAACATGGAAGCATCGTTTAAACACAAGTTTGCGACCAAGCCGCAGGTCATCGCAGGCAACATGACCGTGCTTACCCAGTCTATGGAAGAGGTGCAAGAAGGATGATTCACGCGAAAGATATTAACGAACAGTCCAAGTGGCAGGAGCTGACCCCTGGCTGTGAAATTTATGAGCCGGCAACGGCGTCTATGACCATCACCGGCGAATGGCGCACCATGGTGCCGACGTGGGATGCCACCAAGTGCAAGCAGTGTCTGCTGTGCGCACCGTACTGTCCGGATTCCTCGATTCCGGTTGTCGACGGCAAGCGTCAGGACTTTGATTTTGACCACTGTAAGGGATGCGGCATCTGCTATAAAGTATGTCCGTTCCAGGCGATCTCTTTTGGAAAGGAGGAGAAGTAATCCATGTCGATTCGTGAAAGACTGTCCGGCAACGAAGCCGTTGCCTACGCAATGAAGCAGATCAATCCGGATGTTATGGGTGCTTTCCCAATCACCCCGTCCACCGAAATTCCGCAGTATTTTGCACAGTACGTTGCAAACGGCGAGGTTGACACCGAGTATGTAACGGTTGAGTCGGAGCACTCCTCCATGTCCACCTGTATCGGTGCCGCTGCTGCCGGCGCACGTGCGATCACCGCAACATCTTCCTGCGGTCTGGCTCTGATGTGGGAGCTGCTGTACGTCGCTTCCTCCTCTCGTCTGCCGATTACGCTGGCTCTGGTAACCCGTGCGCTGACCGGACCGATCAACATCAACAACGACCATTCCGACGCCATGGGCGCACGCGATGCCGGTTGGATTCAGCTGTTCGCAGAAAACAACCAAGAGGCATACGACAACTACATTCAGTGTATGCCGATCAGTGAGAATCCGGATGTCCGCCTGCCGATTATGGCATGTCAGGACGGCTTTATCACCTCTCACGCAGTAGAAAACATTGAGCTGGAAACCGACGAAATGGTTCAGAACTTTGTCGGCACGTACAATCCGGAAAACTACCTGCTCAAGCACGAGAATCCGCTGGCTGTCGGCCCGTATGGCATCTCTCCGTACTACATGGAGGCAAAGGTTGCACAGGCAAACGCCATGAAGAATGCTAAGAAGGTCATTCTGGAAGTCGGCAAGAAGTTCGGCGACATCACCGGCCGTTACTACGGCTTCTTTGAAGCATACAAGATGGAGGACGCAGAGACCGCTGTTGTTCTGATCGGTTCTTCCGCAGGCACTGCCCGCGAGACCGTCGACGAGCTGCGCGCACAGGGCCGCAAGGTCGGTATGATTAAGGTTCGTGTATTCCGTCCGTTCCCGTTTGAAGAAATCGCGCAGGCACTGTCCGGCTGTAAGGCTGTTGCCGTTCTGGACAAGGATGAGAGCTTCTCCACTGCCGGCGGTCCGCTGTTTGCAGAGACCCGCAGCGCGATGTATGATCTGGACAACCGTCCGAAGGCAATCAACTATGTATACGGTCTGGGCGGCAGAGACTTCCGCGTAGAAGACTGCACATACATTTTTGATGAGCTGGACAAGATCGTAGAGACTGGCAAGACCGGCGAGGTTTACCGCCACATCGGACAGAGGGAGTAATAGACCATGGCATATAGTTTGAAAGAACAGTTATCGAAAGAAGAACGCTTTGTCGGCGGTCATCGTCTGTGTGCCGGCTGCGGCGCAGGCATCACCGTCCGCGCTGTCCTGCGTGCACTGGAGCCGGAGGACAAGGCAGTCATCACCAATGCAACCGGCTGTCTGGAGGTTTCCTCCTTCCTGTATCCGTACACCGCATACACGGACAGCTACATTCACTGCGCATTTGAAAACGCAGCTGCTACCTGCGGCGGCGTAGAGGCAGCATACAACGTCCTCAAGCGCAAGGGCAAGATTCAGGACAACTTCAAGTTCATCACCTTCGGCGGCGACGGCGGCACCTATGACATCGGCTTCCAGTCCCTGTCCGGCGCGATGGAGCGCGGTCATGACATGGTTTATGTCTGCTACGACAACGAAGCATACATGAACACGGGTATCCAGCGTTCCTCTTCTACTCCGCGTTTTACCGATGCGACCACCACGCCGGTCGGCAAGGTATCCTACGGCAAGAAGCAGAACAAGAAGGATCTGACCGAGATCATCGCAGCACACAACGTTCCGTATGCTGCACAGACCACGTTTTTAGGCAACTTCCGCGATTTGCACGAGAAGGCACACAAGGCCATTTACACCGAGGGTGCCTGCTTCCTCAACGTCATGAGCCCGTGTCCGCGCGGCTGGCGTTTCCAGGCGCAGGACATGGCAGAAATCTGCAAGCTCGCTGTTGAGACCTGTGCATGGCCGCTGTACGAAGTTGTCGAGGGCGAATGGCATCTGACATACATGCCGAAGAAAAAGCTCCCGATCGAGGAATACATGTCCAAGCAGGGCCGCTTCAAGCACTGCTTCAAGCCGGGCAACGAGTGGATGATTGAAGAAGCACAGAAGTATGTAGACGAAAAATGGGAGAAGCTGCTCGCAAAGTGCAAGTAAGCGCCATTCTCATAAAACAGAGGCAGATGCTCGCGCATCTGCTTTTGTTTTTCCCATCCAAATCAATTGCAAATCATTCAAAAATACGATATGATAAATAAGAACACGTAATTTTTCCGACTAAAAGTAAGGTGATAGATATTATGGCAAACAAACCGATTAAAATTGCGCTGCTCGGTCTCGGAACCGTCGGCACCGGCGTTTACAAGCTGCTGTCTATGCGTGCAGACGACATGCCGCAGATTGCAGGCGCACCGATTGAAATCTCTCACATTCTCGTCCGCAATGCATCCAAACCGCGTTCCGGTGTGGAAACCGCGCTGCTGACTGATAACTGGAACGATATTATCTCCGATCCGGAGGTTTCGATTGTCGTTGAGCTGATGGGCGGCATCGAACCCGCACACACCTATATCAAAGAAGCATTACAGGCAAACAAAAATGTCGTGACGGCAAACAAAGACCTGATTGCGGTACACGGCGGCGAGCTGCTCGACCTTGCTGAGGAACACCACTGCGATTTGCAGTTTGAGGCATCTGTTGCCGGTGCGATTCCAATTATCCATCCGCTCAAGCAGAGCTTGGCTGGCAACCGCATCACAGAAATTATGGGCATTGTCAACGGCACAACCAATTATATCCTCACGCGTATGACGGAGGACGGCATGGAGTTTTCCGAGGCGCTGGCAAAGGCTACCGAACTCGGCTATGCGGAGGCTGACCCGACCGCTGACATCGAAGGCTATGACGCAGGACGCAAAGTTGCCATCATGGCTTCTATCGCCTTTCATTCCCGCGTGACTTTTGACGATGTATTTACCGAAGGCATCACGAATATTCAGGCGCGCGACATTCGCTACGCAAAGGAAATGGGAAAAGCAGTCAAGCTGCTCGGCGTCGCCTGCAACACAGATGAGGGCATTGAAGTCCGCGTGCATCCAATGCTGATTCCGTCATCTCATCCGCTGGCTACCGTCAACAATGCGTTTAACGCGGTGTTTGTGCACGGCGATGCGCTGGATGATGCCATGTTTATGGGACGCGGCGCCGGTGAGCTGCCGACCGCTTCCGCGGTCACCGGTGATATTATCGACACCGCCCGCAACATCCTCATGCACTGCACCGGCCGCATCGGCTGCACGTGCTACAAAAAGCTGCCGATTAAAAAGATGGAGGACATCAAGAGCAAATATTACCTGCGTCTTGAAGTGGAAAACCGCATGGGTGTGCTCGCAGGTGTCACCGGCGTACTCGGCAACAATGGCGTGAGCATCTCGCAGGTATTGCAGAAGGCATCCGACACCGATTCTGCGGAACTGGTTGTCATCACGGATACCGTGAGAGAGCGCCACATGCGCGACGCCCTGACCATCCTCAGCAACATGAGCATGGTGCATAAAATCGCCTCGGTGATTCGGGTGTATTAAGGTTTGGGCGGCTTGACGGCTTTATATCTGCGTGATATCCTACAGATAGGCAAAGCTGGAAAAAGTATTGCCATGTGGAAACACAAAAAACGAACCCCTAGCAGGGGCAACTGCTAGGGGTTTTACTTTACCGGTAGCACTTTTACAGGAATCTCGTCTTCGTTTTGGGTGTCGGCAAATCATCGTAACATGGCACGAAACAATAAATATTCTCTGCTTGATACCATTCTTTCACTTCATCTTCTTTTCTATTGCATCGTATAACGCAACCAGTCCCGCACTGAGCAGAACGCCGCCGATAATATCCGTAAACCAGTGCACACCGGCAATCAATCGTCCAACCACCATACACGCGGTAAACACAGCGAGAATCGTGAGAACAATTGTTCTCACCTTTGTATTCCGAATGCGCGCACGCAGCTGCATCATCGCCGTCGGCATGACGCACAGCACCAGCATGGTAGTCGATGACGGATAAGACGCTTCCAAACGCCCGTCTATCAGCACCGGTCTAGCGTTAACGGCAACGGTTTCAAATACCAGATAGAGAATCAAAACCAGAAGATAGAACCCGCCCAAAAACAAAATGTCATGGTC
>OQVT01000697.1_pt1 | contig 19794 bp, 14 predicted proteins | sample 1691561 | NCBI WGS metagenome assembly OQVT01 (sample SAMN03418260, study PRJEB22391) | human gut metagenome | biome: human-gut; feature: organic feature; material: feces | host: Homo sapiens | place: Tanzania | collected 2013-01 | reverse complement strand
CCGATTTGTCCTTTATAAGACCGATAATGGCGTACTTTTCTCTTGGCCTGGAGTGACATTTCTTGCATAAGCCTTGCAACAGTCTTGTGATTGATGCAGATGCCTTGACTGCGGAGCTCAATGCATATTCTCCTGTACCCGTAACGTCCTTTGTTCCTGGCGTATATGTCTGTTATCTTCTTACAGACTTCTTCGTGCTTGTCTTGTTTCTGCTTGATGTGATAGAAGAAAGTTGAGCGAGCCATCCCTACGACCTTCAGCAGATGCTTGAGGTCGTGCTTTGGCCTTAATGATTGGATGGCTTGTGCCCAGTCTTTAGCTCTCGGGCCTCCCTTTCGTCCATTAAAGCCTTTACTTTTTTTAATAGCGCATTCTCTGCTCTGAGATAAGCAAGCTCTTCAAGTAACTCATCCTTACTGAGCTGCCTGTCATTTATCTTCTTTGATACCATTTTCTGAGGTTTGTGTGATAATGGCAAAGTGCTGGAAGGCAAGTGACTCTCAGCCTGATAGGCTTTGTACCAGGTTCTAAACTGGACCTGAGAAACCTTGTGCTCAACACAGAACCGGAGCAAAGGTACATCTTTTTTCTGATATTCATGGATCAAAAACATTTTTTCTGATTCAGAATACACCCTGTACTTGCGTTTCTTGAGTCCTGCTTTACCGAAGATTTCGTAGTTGAGGTGCCATAACTGTTGCAAAGAGAAACTGACGCCTGTGAGTTCTCTTATCGTCTGCGCAGGCATTCCGTTCTCAATCATCTGACAGATAGCCAGACGTTCTTTCAATGAGCGTTTTTTATAGTTCATATTCTTGTTGGTTGTGTCCAACTTTTGGGGTTCAGTTCAAAATCTTTTTTAAGATGTTGCTTACGCAAGAAATATTTTATTGAGATAGGATTAATACTAAATATTGATTTCTGGACCGTTTAGGTCCTTAGATTTTCTCAAAGATTTCCTCCAAAACATCTTGCGAAACAATCCTAAACATAATCTTTAACAAAAATCCTAACTGAAAATGCGCTCGAATACCTCGCTTTCGGGGAGTATTTTAATGGGGATCGCCTTATAGGCTCGAAATCTTAACGAAAATCTTTAGAATAATCTTTAACTATAATCTTTCTGTGTCTTCCGTGTGTTCCGTGGATCATAAAATTTCTGTGATTTCTGTGATTTCTGTGTGACCTTTTACTGGTGGGCACATGGAGGGAAAATAAAAATCCGCAATCCGTGTGAGACCTTATCGGAAATGAAAAGAAAATCGAGTTTTTCTTTTGTATTTCGCTCGGTTTGCACTATCTTTGCACAATAGTAGCGATAGCTACACAACAAAAGACTGTATTGATTCGTGATAACACCAAAGATTCAGATGCCAAAGGCAAACAATAACATCTTCTACCATCTTGTTGCATTCCTAACTGTAGCAATATGGGGCACCACCTTTGTATCTACCAAGGTGCTGATGATCAATGGTCTTTCGCCAGCACAGATATTCACGCTGCGTTTCGCCATGGCGTATGTGCTGATGTTCTGTTTCAACCATCGACGACTCTTTGCAGACTCATGGCGCGACGAAGGTCTGATGGTGTTGTTGGGCATCACCGGAGGTTCACTCTATTTCCTGAGTGAGAACGAAGCCATGAACTACACCACAGCCACCAATACATCACTCATCGTATGCTCCTGTCCACTGTTTGCCACACTACTGGTGCGGTTGGTCTATCGCTCTTCGCACATCCATATCATGCAGTTGACAGGTTCACTATTGGCATTTATGGGTATGATCATCGTAGTGCTCAACGGCAGATTTGTGCTCCACCTTTCTCCCGTGGGCGACGCCTTGGCATTTACAGCCTGCATCTGTTGGGCATTCTATTCCCTGCTGATGAAGACAATGACCGACAAATACAGTGCAGCTTTCATCACGCGGAAGGTATTCTTCTATGGTGTGCTGACCATCATACCTTATTATATATTGGTGCCGGGCGTGCCTTCCATGGCAGTGCTGACCCAACCCGTGGTTGTGGGCAACCTATTGTTTTTAGGCTGTCTGGCATCGATGATTTGTTTCTTGACATGGAACTGGTGCATCTCCAAACTCGGTGCGGTGAAAGCCACCAACTGGGTATATTTCAATCCCATCACCACGATGATCTTTGCCTCATGGGTGTTGGGCGAGAAGATTACCATCTATTTTCTGATAGGTGCCGTCTGTATTCTGACGGGAATGTATATGGCAGACCGAAAGACATCTAAGAGTCCTGCTACGGTCTGACAGCCCAGCAACCACTGACAAACTACTACACACTACCAAACATCACATATTAACTAATCTAAAAAAACAAAACAATTATGCAAATCAAAAGATTGCTACTCATGGCCCTCTCTGCCGTAGCTTTACAGAGTACGGCACGCGACAAGATTGATCTGTCGCCATTAGCGTGGGACATCACCCTCGACCCTCAAGCACAGTGGGAAAACGACAAACTCTTCACACCACCCGTCACCATGGCATCGCTGCCAGTCAATCTGCCCACAGGCGGATGGCAGTTGCTCGACCACCCACAGAAGACTGGTGTGCATCTTCCTGCCACCGTGGAAGGTGAGATGTGGGGATGGAATGGTCAGACCTATGGTGTGACCGGCAATTATGTCGGCGTGTCATGGTTTCGCACGCAGGTTGATGTGCCTGCCAACTGGCAAGGCAAGCGCATCGCTCTGCAGTTTGATGCCGTGCGCTTCCGTGCCGAGATCTTCGTCAACCGCCAATTGGTGGGCTACGATTTGGTCAACAGCACTCCCTTTGAAGTGGATATCACCCCATACGCCAAAGTGGGACAAAAGAATGAGGTAGCTGTTCGCATCACCGACCCCAACGGCAATTTCAACTGGAAAGACTCGCAGTGTTATGCGTGGGGAGCCTACCTCACCAATCCCTCACATGGTTTTGGAGGAATTACAGGACGTGTTCACCTCGTGGCAACCGACAATACGTTTATCCGCGATATGTTTGTGGAGAACACCCCAGCCGCCTCTACCGTCAAAGTACACATAGCAGCAGAAGGCGTGAAACAAGCCACACCGCTGAAACTCGAACTGAGAGAACGCGGAAGCAACAAGGTAGTATGGAGTCGTCAGGAACAGATGGATGGTAGCGAGAAAACCCTGACCCTCTCTTTGCCTCAAGCCAAACTGTGGAGTGTGGAAGAACCCAACCTCTACGAACTTACCGCCAAACTGGGCAACGATGAGTTGACACAACGTTTCGGATTCCGATGGTTTGAAGTGCGCGACGTAAAAGGTGACCGACAGTTCTACCTCAACGGCAAGCGCATCACCCTCATCACCGCCATCTCATGGAGCTTCTGGCCCGACAACGGTATTACTCCTTCTCGCGAACTCGCCTACAAACAGGTGAAGGACGCCAAACAACTGGGCATGAATATGCTCAACTTCCACCGCACCATCGGCAATACCGATGTGCTCAACGCAGCCGACGAACTCGGTCTGCTCTATTTCGAAGAACCCGGCGGCAACCAATATCCCGCCAACAAGTTTGATGACGGTACAGCCTACACCCAGTTTTATTTCAACTACCGCAACGAGAAACTGGCACGTATGATACGTCGCGACCGATCACATCCCTCACTCATCATCTATAATCTGCACAACGAGCGTGGTGCTTCACCACAGGCAGAAGACCGCCGGCAGATGCAAATGGCACATCGCCTCGACCCATCGCGCATCCTCACCTATAATTCATGCAACGGAAAGAATCCGGAGGGATTGCCCGATGATCATTTCAAACTGCACCTGATGCCCGGCGATACTGCCTTCCACAACATCGGTTGGTGGGACAACCACCATGCTGGCGGACCCGGTGTCTATCATGACTATATCTATAAAGGTAAGGACGACTACCTGCGTTTCTCTGATAACAAAGGCGAAATAGTATATTGGGGAGAAGAGGGAGCCATCGGCACACCGCCACGTCTGCAACTCATCCGCGACGAGATTCTCCGTTCGGGACGCACCAACAACTGGGAGGCTGCCGACTATTTAGCATGGTATGACGCCTACGACAATTTCCTCCGCACCCGTGGTTTCAGCAAGGCATTCCCCTGTGTTGACAGTCTGACTCGACAGATGGGTAATGTGGCATATTACTACCAAGGCCGTGTGATGGAGAATGTTCACATCAGCAACACAGTAGATGCCTATGCCATCAACGGATGGGAGGCGATGAAACTGGAGAACCATTCGGGTGTGGTAGATAACTACCGCAACCTCAAAGGCGATGCACAGCTGATAGCCCGTTACAACCGTCCACTTTATCTCTCAGTGAAACTCACCCATAAGGTGCTTGCCGTTGGCGATACGACGACTACCGATGTGTATATCGTCAACAGAAAGGATATCCACGGACCAGCCATGCTTCAACTCACCGCACGCGACGCACAAGGCAAAGTATTGTCACAGATGAAAAAGCGCGTCAAAGTGAGTGGCGGAGTGGTCTATGGCGAGAATCTGATGACTGGTTGGAAGGTGCGCATTCCCTGTGCCGGTTATGTCAGCATCGAAGCCCAACTGCAACAACACGGATGCACCGTGGCTACCGGTGATGATAAGATCTATGCCGTGGCTATGAATGCAACAGGTATTGACGGTGTATGTGCCGTGGCTGATACCACTGGTGTACTGGCTGCCTACCTTGATGCACAAGGCGTGAAGACGGTGAATTACCATCGTGGCAGACCACAGGCAGACCTGATGATAGTAGGAGCCTTTGAACCCACACAGTTTGGAAGTGGATACAGCGATATTCTGGAGTGGGTTTATTCGGGCCACACCCTCGTCATTGTAGATAATCCCGTGCGCTGGGCTGATCTGCTTTGCGATAAAGAGGTGATGGACTATAGAGGAGAGAAAGCCTTGGGACGATCATGGTATGGTGGCAACTTCTTCTGTCGGTCACACCCCATCTTTGAAGGATTGCCCACCGACTGTGTGTTCAACTGGGAGTATCAGTGTTTTGCAGCCTACAATCGTCGCCGCATCGGTTTGCGCGACATGAGTGGTGAAGTATTGGTCGGTTGTGTGTCTGACCATCGCAAAGAGGTATATTCGGCACTCTCCGAGATTCCTGCAGGACGTGGCAGAATACTCATTACCACACTCGACATCCCTGCTTGCCTGAAAGGAACAGAAGCCTATACGAAGAAGGTGGATCTCGACGGTATGAACGAGTCGATGAATACCTTCAACACTCAGGGCATGAACAAAGCCGATGCTGTAGGACGACAGCTGTTGCTCAACATGCTGCGCTATGCTTCACAGCACAAGCAATAAACTCATATCGGACAAACAGCCGATTTTGAAATCATGAATATCGGGCAGGAAGAAACACCATGATGTTTTCTTCCTGCCCGATTGCTGTACTCCAAAAGCGATAATCGCTAATGACCGATTGATGGAATCAATCTATAGGAAATCTGAGAATAGTCTGATAGTAACTGCGCATCACTTGCTCGTCAATGGCTGCGTCGGTGGTGACTTCAAGCAACAAAGGACGATCGGATGCAGACACTAACCACTGCAACCCATCAGTAAGCGAATCAGCATCAACAGCGATGCGATAACCCACTCGATACTGTTGGCAGATGCCTGCGGCAGTAGTATGATGGGCTGCCGACACCAAGGCGTCGCGAGCAGGACTCTGTTCCAGTCCAGGCAAAAGGCGGAAGATGCCTCCCCCACCGTTGTTGAGCAGCAGGATGCGGAGATTGGATGGTAGCTGATTGTTCCATAGTGCATTCTGATCGTAGAAGAAACTGAGGTCGCCGATGACACAGAACAAAGGCCACGGACTGCCTCCCATGGCTTGACCGACAGCAGTGGACAGTGACCCTTCAATGCCATTGACACCCCTGTTGCACCATAACGCACCCGTAGCAAAACTATTCGCCAGTCGGATGGCGGTGGAGTTGGCATAATGGCGATAGACCATGGGCAATGCCGACAATCGCATTTCAAGTTGACGAACAGCAAGTAGCTGCGAGAAAGGAGCATCAAAGGTGCTCATAGCCTCATCAACCTTTGCTGCCAAGGTCTGCCAACGCTGCACAAACGGATGGGGATCTTGTTCGAGCAGGAAGTGTAAATGATCAACCACCATATCGGAATCACCTACAATGACCTTAGTGAGATTCATCAAGGGGTCACTGACCTCGCCTGTTTCGTTGATCAGCCACGACTCTTTGGAACGTCGCAGAAACTTCCTTACCCGTTTGCTCACTATGGGTAAGCCAACATAGACCACGAGGTCGGGCACATAGCTCTCGTCGTGTTCTACCATCATCACCATCTCATCCAATCGACGGTTGAAGGGTTGACCGCTGATAAGCATAGGCCGTTTGGACAACATAAACATACGGCCGATGTGACTCAACACATGGTTGGGCATCTCAGCCTCGATGCGTTCCAAGCAACGAACAGCAGGAAGCGAGGGGCAAGAGAAATCGAAAAGCGGTTCGCTGATAGCAATATTAATATGTACAGGCGCGCGATGTTCCAACAATGCCTCGTTGACCAACCGTTCGCAGTACCATCGTGTCTCATCATCAGCAGGTTCTGGCAGAGTGACAGCCTTTGCCACAAAGCGTCCAAGCGCATCAGGTTGCGGCAGGGTCTGTCCATCGAGTTGGTCAATCCACTGGGGAGGACGGTCAGCAGAAACCACGACCAATGGGCGGTGGCGATAGTAAGCCTCTGCCACAGCAGGGGCAAGATTGAGCAATGCCGACCCACTGGTGACACACACCACTACGGGTTGGTTTGTAGCATCAGTAATGCCCAGCGCACAAAAGCCTGCCGAGCGCTCATCGGTAAGCGGATGACACTGGATATCAGGACAAGCCTCAAGGTTGTGAACTATAGGAGCATTGCGACTGCCGGGACACACCACAGCATGGCGCACACCATGGGCAACCAACAAGGCGGTGAGGATATTGACGTTTTCTTTCGATGAATAATACATCACGAGAGATTTAGTGTTTATAAGCAATGATTACTGGAAAAGCCGACGCATGGTGTCGAGTTTCGCTTCGGTCTCCTGCCATTCCAACTGTTCGCTGCTTTCCGGCAAGATGCCACCACCGGCATAAAGGCGACAATGACTGTTGAAGAGTTGCATGCAGCGCAAGGTGACATAGAGATGGGTCGTATCGTGAAGTGACAACGGTCCCATGAAACCACTATAATAACGACGGTCGTGATGCTCGTTGGCAAGGATAAACTGGCGAGCCTCATCCTTGGGCAGACCACATACAGCCGGTGTGGGATGGAGTGCCTGAATGAGTTCTCCTACCCTGTCGGTATTCGACAGGGTGAAATGGAAATCGCTGCGCAGATGTGCCAAATGGGCAGCACGCACCGTGCGAGGACCATGTTCGGTGAAATCGGAAGTATAGTGTTCCAACACCTCAGTGACATAAGTAGCCACATAACGTTGCTCTTGAATATTCTTATCGCTCCACCGCACCTTGTCGCTGTAGGGCATGGTGCCGGCAAGAGCCATGGTCTGCCAGAAACGACCACTGCCCGACAACAGAATTTCGGGAGTGGCAGTAAGCCATGTACCTGCCTGCGGAGTGGAAACCAATGCCACCATCACCCGTGGATAACGGCGACAGGCTTCGGCAAAAAGACTGATTGCCGTAAGACCTGGCTTGCGCTTGATGTCAACACTGCGGGAAAGGACGAGTTTGCTAAACTCGCCATTGACAAGATGTTCGTGGAAATTGGCGAAATCTACCTGATAGTCGGCATGAGAAAAAGGTTGCGGTTCAATCTGCGATTCTATATTTTCTACCGAATCTATAGGAATCAATGCCTCCACATGGTCTGCACAAGCAAAAGTATATACCCTGTCCGGGCGCAACAGCAATATAGGACAATCTGCAGAAGGAGCAAAGGGAGCCATGACAAATCCCTCGCAGCCACACAGTTCGGCACACGATGGCAACTCGCGTGGCAGTCCGCCAATCTGATCCACCAGCACACACTGCTGTTGATGGGGCAAGCGATATATGGCAAAAGCTGTTGTTTCATTCATGGGATGGTATGATATAATTGGTGACACGCACAGTGGATATCAAATCACCAGACGTATCACGGAGTTCTACATTCCACACATGAAGGGTCTTTCCACGATGTTGCAATCGTGCAGTGGCGGTCACCGTCTCCCCCTCTGTCACAGCTTTGACATGGCTGCCACTGACTTCAATGCCCACACAGGCACATCCGGGACAGAGTGCCGACGAACCGACACCAGCCACATTCTCTGCCAATGCCAACGAAGCGCCACCGCTAAGATAGCCAAAAGGCTGACGTGTGCGTTCATCAACAGCCATACGTGCCATACAGATATCGTCCTCGGGAGTGGAGATAAATTCCATGCCGAGGACGGTACTGAGATTGGGACTGCTTGAAATAATTTGTTTGATATGTTCTATATCCATTCCTACAGTTTACTCAAGTTTCGCAAATGAGGGAATTGATTGAAGTTAAAGAAGTTATCACTCCCTACGGTCATTCGGGAAGTTAAGAGACAATAGCCTTTTGCCGTAAGACGTAGGACATTTGTCCCTTAACTTCTCTCTAACTTCCTTAACTTCCCTTAACTTCCCCACATGCGAAAGTTCAGCAGTTTACTTAAACAACGAGTATTCCTTCACCGTCCATGCCAAGGCACTGGCTCCAAGGATGTCTCGCTCCCCTTCATCGAAATCGGAGAAGAGCAATTCTATCTTGTCACGGCTATTGTGGAACACATTCTCTTCAAAACAAGCACGAAGGTCGGGCATCATCCACTTACCGAACATGGCAAGTTCGCCAGTGAGGATAACAGCTTCAGGATCGACTATGGAAGCATAGTTGGCAAGTTTCATACCCAAGATGCGACTCGTATAGCGCACGGTTTCCAATGCCACCTTGTCTTCCATTTCGCAAGCTTGCTTCAAGATCTTCATAGTCATTTCAGGCATACGGCGCAACATACTGTCCATTTCTGGATGCTGATCAAGGATCTCACGAGCAGTCTGTATCATGCCACGTGCCGAGACATAAGCCTCCAGACATCCCTCTTGACCACAACTGCACTTGCGACCACCCACTTTATAACAGGTATGGCCAAATTCGCCGGCATAGCCTTCTACACCTAAATGGGCACGACCATTACAGAAGAAACAACTGCCCAGTCCACCATTGCCCAACAAGACAACGATGAAGTTGCGCATACCATGAGCTACACCATAAGCTACCTCGCCTACTGCAGTGGCATGGGCATCATTACCCAAACCTACTGCCAAGCCCAAACGGTCGCGCAACATAGATGCCAAGGGGATGCGTCCTTTCCACGGCATATTCGGAGAATTTTCCACACATCCCGTCACATAGTTGCCACTGGGCACGCTGATTCCTACCGAACGGATGCTCTCCATGCCACCATTGGCAGCGACGAGCGATGTAATTTTCTCGCAGAGCATTCCAGCGAAATCGTTGATATCGTGGTAGGTCGATATATAGAAAGAGTCGCGAGCAATAATGTCGCCACGCACACCGACAATGGCAAAGGTAGCCATATCGTATCCGACGACAACACCCACTACTTTATTTTTTATTGTAACACCCATAATGCAATGTTTCTACTTTCTTTTTTATTGTTTTCTGTCATTCATAAAATGGGAAGCATGAGGGAGGTACTTACTACAAGAATAGTGAGTACTCTTTCACATCCCATGCCATTACGCTGGCACCAAGAAGGTTGAGCTCCTGTTCGTCAATCTGAGAGAGCACGAGTTTCACTTTGCCCTTCATATTATGGAACACATGTTTTTCAAACACCTCATTGACCATTTCAAGCAACATCTGGTCGCCCTTTGTCACATCGCCGGTCAGGATGATGGCTTCAGGATTGATAATTGAAGCATAGTTGGCTAATGCCAATCCCAGATACTCGGCTGTACGATGCAATACTTCTTTTGCCAGTTCATCGCCAGCCACAGCCTCTTCAGCAATGGCGCGAACGGTCAGTTTATCTACACTGCGTAGCGTAGAGGGCAATTCGCTCTCTGCAAGAACTTCCCGCGCTGTTTGTATGAAACCTTTCTGCGCTGTATAGGTTTCCAAGCATCCACGTTTACCGCAACCACAAAGACGTCCACCGGGCTCGACACAAATATGTCCGACCTCACCGGAGAATCCATGATTGCCATTATAGGGCTCTCCATTGCTGAAGAAACGGCTTCCCGTACCACTGCCGATGGTGACGAGGATAAAGTTCTTCATGCCGTGGGCAGGACCAAAGGCATGCTCACCTAAGGCGAAAGAATAGGCATCGTTGCCAAGGACCACCGCAATACCCAAGCTATCGCGCAACATAGCAGCCAAAGGTACCACGCCTTTCCAAGGCAGGTTGGGCGCATTTTCAATACATCCAGTCAATTGATTGGCACTGGGTGCACTAATACCAATGGACCGTACGCTCTCGTATCCACCATTGGCTTCAACAATCTCAAGGATGCTCTCTGACAACTTTAAGATATAGTCATTGATTTTCGGGTAATCTTCCGAAGAGAAACTATCTCTGGCTATGATATGGCCACGAATGTCTATCACTGCGTAGGTCGTCTGATCTACATTGATATCGACACCAACTACCCGTGTTTTGATTCTTTCGTGCAACATTTGCTTGTTTGTAATAGTAATACATGGCAAAAATAATATATTTTCTGATAACAGCCAAATAGTATAGCAGTTTTTTTATCATTTTTCGTCATTCACCCCTTTCTGTGGCATCAACACACCTTGATAATTATAAAAAAGGGATAAAAAAAGTGAGATAATCAGATAAAATTACTACCTTTGCACGCATATAACAGAAGAAAAGTCAGATATGAACGTTTTAGAACTTAGTGAACAAGAGATTGGCAGACGCGAAAGTCTGCAGGAACTGCGCCAGATGGGTATCAACCCCTATCCCGCAGCAGAATATCCCACCAATGCCTATTCTACCGATATCCGCGACAATTTCAGCGACGATGCTGAGCCCCGTCAGGTGTGCATCGCAGGTCGTATGATGAGCCGCCGCGTCATGGGTAAAGCCAGTTTTGCAGAATTGCAGGACAGTAAAGGCCGCATACAGGTATATATCTCGCGCGACGACCTCTGCCCCGACGAGAACAAAGACTTATATAATAAGGTATTTAAGCGACTGCTTGACATTGGTGACTTCATCGGTATCAAGGGTTACGTATTCCGCACACAGACAGGTGAGATTTCGGTACATGCCCAGGAACTGACCCTGCTGTCGAAGAGTTTGAAACCACTGCCTATCGTGAAATACAAGGATGGTGTGGCTTACGACAAGTTTGAAGATCCCGAACTGCGTTACCGTCAGCGCTATGTTGACCTGATTGTGAACGATGGTGTGAAGGATACATTCCTACAGCGTGCCACAGTTATCCGCACCTTGCGCCGTGTACTCGATGAAGCAGGATATACTGAGGTAGAGACTCCTACACTGCAGTCTATTGCCGGTGGTGCATCAGCCCGTCCGTTCATCACCCACTTCAATGCGCTCGATCAAGACATGTATATGCGTATTGCCACCGAGCTTTACCTCAAGCGCCTCATCGTTGGCGGCTTTGAAGGAGTATATGAAATTGGCAAGAACTTCCGCAATGAAGGTATGGACCGCAACCACAATCCAGAGTTCACCTGCATGGAACTTTATGTGCAGTATAAGGACTACAACTGGATGATGACATTCACCGAGAAACTGCTTGAAACCATCTGTATCGCTGTCAACGGCAAGCCCGAACGCGAAATCGATGGCCAAATCATTTCGTTTAAGGCGCCCTACCGCCGTCTGCCTATCCTTGACGCTATCAAGGAAAAGACCGGTTTCGACTGCAACGGCAAGAGCGAAGAGGAAATCCGCGCCTTCTGCAAAGAGAAAGGTATGGATGTTGACGAGACCATGGGTAAGGGTAAGTTGATTGATGAACTCTTCGGTGAGTTCTGCGAAGGCACTTTCCTCCAGCCTACCTTTATCACCGACTATCCTGTTGAGATGTCGCCACTGACCAAGATGCACCGTTCAAAACCAGGCCTGACCGAGCGTTTCGAACTGATGGTAAACGGTAAGGAGTTGGCTAACGCCTATTCTGAGCTTAACGACCCCATCGACCAGGAAGAGCGCTTCGTAGATCAGATGCGTCTGGCTGATAAGGGTGATGACGAAGCAATGATCATCGACCAAGACTTCTTGCGCGCTTTGCAATACGGTATGCCTCCTACAAGTGGTATTGGCATCGGTATCGACCGTCTGGTGATGCTGATGACAGGCAAGACCTATATCCAGGAGGTATTGTTCTTCCCACAGATGAAGCCAGAGAAGAAGATTCCACAGAGCAGCGTTGCCGAATGGGCAGAAGTGGGTGTCGGCGAAGAGTGGGTACCCGTGCTGCGTAAGGCAGGTTTCAACCTTGTGCAAAACATCAAGGAAGAGAAAGCCCAAGGATTGCAACAGAAGATTGGTGACATTGTCAAGAAATACAAGCTTGAAATGACCAAACCTGCTGTTGATGTCATCCAGCAGTGGATTGACAAAAGTAACGCATAACACTTCGTGTCCAATGTTCAGTTGTGAGCATACTGGTGAAAGCCAACAGCCACAACGGGGCATTGGACATTGAGCATAAGAACTACAAACAGTAAACACTAAAAAGAAATGTTCGACTGCGGTAAAATAGCAATCATCGGCGGTGGTAGTTGGGCAACAGCCATTGCCAAGATTGTGGTAGGACACACCCACCACATTGGATGGTATATGCGCCGTGACGACCGTATCGAGGATTTCATACGGTTGGGACACAATCCTGCCTACTTGATGAGTGTGCGCTTCAATACCGACGAAATATACTTTTCATCGGATATCAACAAGATTGTGCAACAGTATGACACCCTTGTCTTTGTCACACCGTCGCCCTATCTGAAGAGTCACCTCAAAAAACTCAAGACACGCATCCGCGATAAATTTGTCATCACAGCCATCAAGGGTATTGTGCCCGACGAAAACCTCGTATGCTCGGAATATTTCCATCAGGTATATGATGTGCCTTACGACAATCTGGCATGTATCGGTGGTCCGTCGCATGCCGAAGAAGTGGCACTCGACCGTCTGTCGTATCTCACCATCGGATGTGCTGACCGCGAAAAGGCACACGCCTTTGCCGACGTCATGGCAAGCCAGGTCATCAAGACCAAGACCTCTACCGATGTCATCGGCATTGAATACTCTTCGGTACTGAAGAACGTATATGCTATCGCTGCCGGTATTTGCAACGGTCTGAAGTTTGGAGATAATTTCCAAGCTGTACTCATGTCGAATGCAGTACAGGAGATGCAGCGATTCCTGCAGGTGGTACATCCCATTGAGCGCAATGTGGTAGATTCGGTATATCTCGGCGATTTGCTCGTTACGGGCTATTCCAATTTTTCACGCAACCGCACCTTCGGTACGATGATAGGAAAGGGGTACTCCGTCAAGTCGGCACAGATTGAAATGGAGATGATAGCAGAAGGTTACTTCGGTACCAAATGTATGAAGGAGATAAACCGCCACTGCCATGTCAACATGCCCATCCTCGATGCGGTCTATAACATACTCTACGAGCGCATCTCACCACAGATTGAAATCAAACTGCTGACCGACTCATTCAGATGATAGGAGGCAGACCCTATTAGAAAAAAAATAAAGATAAGATATAACCAAATTATATTTGCAACAATTATGAGCAATATCAAACTTGACATCACAAAAGCAGCCTCGTTTCTTGAGGCTGGCGCAGTGAAAGCCTTCGAACCGAAGGTAAAGGCAGCGCAGGAAGCGCTGGAGAACGGCACCTGTCCGGGTAACGACTTCTTGGGTTGGCTCCATTTGCCCAGCAGCATCACCGAGTCTTTCCTCGACGAATTGCAGGCAACAGCCAATACACTTCGCGAAAAGTGTGAAGTGATAGTGGTTGCCGGTATCGGCGGAAGCTATCTGGGTGCACGTGCAGTGATTGAAGCTTTGGGCAACTCGTTCAGCTGGCTCATCCAAGACAAGAAAAATCCGACTATCCTCTTTGCAGGAAACAATATCGGTGAAGACTATCTGGCAGAGATGACCGACTATCTGAAAGGAAAGAAATTTGGCGTCATCAACATTTCTAAGTCTGGTACTACCACCGAGACTGCCCTCACCTTCCGTCTGTTGAAGAAGCAGTGTGAGGCTCAGATGGGTAAAGACGAGGCAAAACACGTTATCGTAGCTGTGACCGACGCTAAGCGTGGCGCTGCTCGCACTTGCGCTGACAAAGAGGGTTACAAGAGCTTTATCATCCCCGACAACGTAGGTGGTCGCTTCTCTGTACTCACTCCAGTAGGTCTGCTGCCTATCGCTTGCGCTGGTTTCGATATCAAGCAACTCGTGAAGGGTGCTGCCGATATGGAGAAAGCCTGCGGTAAGAATGTTCCTTTCGAAGAGAACCTCGCTGCTCAGTATGCTGCCGTGCGCAACGGTCTGTATGGTGCCGGTAAGAAGATTGAGATTATGGTCAACTACCAGCCCAAGCTCCACTTCTTCTCTGAATGGTGGAAACAGCTCTACGGAGAGTCTGAGGGTAAGGATAAAAAGGGTATCTTCCCCGCCAGCTGCGACTTCACTACCGACCTGCACTCTATGGGTCAGTGGATTCAGGATGGAGAGCGTACCATCTTCGAAACCGTTATCAGCATAGAAGAACCTAACCGCACCATGCTGTTCCCCAGCGACGAAGAAAACCTCGATGGTCTGAACTTCCTCGCCGGAAAACGTGTTGACGAGGTTAACAAGATGGCTGAGCTCGGCACACGTCTCGCACACGTTGACGGTGGTGTGCCCAATATCCGCATCTCTGTACCTAAGCTCAACGAATACTACATCGGACAGCTCATCTACTTCTTTGAGATTGCTTGCGGTATCAGCGGCAACGTTCTTGGTGTGAATCCCTTCAACCAACCAGGTGTTGAGGCATACAAGAAAAACATGTTTGCCCTGCTCGAAAAACCCGGTTATGAAGCAGACTCAAAAGCTATCAAGGAGCGTCTTGCACAGGAACAGTAATAAGAATCTATGCACGAAATAGAATCGTATAAACAAAAGCACGGCTTCAGACAATTCTGTCCGAAAGCCGTGCTTTTCGATATGGATGGTGTCATCTACAACTCCATGCCTAACCATGCCTACTCTTGGCATAAGGCTATGGCATCGTTTGATATCAACATGACACCAGAAGAGGCTTACCTCTATGAGGGCATGCGCGGTGTGGAAACCATCAAACTCAAAGCGCGCCAACAATGGCAACGTGAACTCTCTGATGAGGAAGCGCAACGGATGTATAATGTCAAGTCTGGCATCTTTGCCGAACTGCCCAAGGCTGGCATGATTCCCAATATCCGCGAATTGATGGAGCAAATCAAGGCAGACGGACTGAAGATATGTGTGGTGACAGGTAGTGGTCAACGCACCTTACTCGCCAAACTCGACAGCGATCTGCATGGTTTAGTATGTAGTGATCTGGTAGTGACAAGTTTTGATGTCACACGAGGGAAACCTGATCCGCAGCCTTATCTCATAGGAATGAAGAAAGCAGGCATTCATCCTTGGGAAGCCATTGTGGTGGAGAATGCACCACTCGGTGTGCGTGCTGCCGTTGCAGCACAGTGTTTCACCATTGCTGTAAATACTGGTCCCCTACCCGACGCTACACTTGCCAACGAGGGTGCCGACCTTGTTTTGCCGGATATGAAGGCACTAATCACACTATGGAACAACTTGAAAGTAGGGGGATAACCAAACAGTCCCTCTATTTTTTTTGCGTTGATGCTCCGGATAAGGTCTCACACAGAAATCAATCATCGGAATTTAGACGGATTTAGACGGATTTTTACGTCCTCTCCATGTGCCCTCCGAAAATGTCACACGGAAACCACGGAAATCACGGAAAGATTTTTGTTAAAGATTATTCTAAAGATTTTCATTAAGATTTACACCATAGGTTATTTTTGTCGTGACTCAGCATAGTGAAAGCGAGCTCTCACTCTGTCTTCGCTACTCCAAAAATTCGAGCATCACCGATGCGATCCCCATTAAAATACTCCCCGAAAGCGAGGTATTCGAGCGCATTTTGGTCAAAGATTTTTATTAAAGATTATATTTGGGATTGAACCAGGCTTTTACTTTTGTCCTTACAGGACGTGGTTGGGGATATTGTCCTATGTCCGCAGGGCGATGCCCTGGGCTATGGAAGCCATTGGGCTTTCAGCCCGCCTTTACTTGTTGTGTTACCAGCCCACCATTGCTTGTTTGGTTACACCACCCACAATTGTTTGTTTGGTTACTAACACCTGCTTTTGTTTGTTTGGTTACTAACGCCCCGAATGGGGCAATATCTTCATAGCCCAGGGTAACACCCTGTGGGTATGTGGATTATTTAGCCTACGTCCTGTAAGGACAAAAGTAATACAGTTCAGCTCATTTGGCTTAACGTTGGGAAACAGAAAACTGCCATCCCATCAAAACTGGACAGTTTCCCGTCAAGTCTTCGATGGTTTTCCGTCATTTTCTCGATCTTCTTTCGTCCTTCTTTCGTTCGAAATTCGTTCAATCCTCGTTCGGTTCTCGATCGGTCTTCGATAGACTAACGAATAAGCAACGAGAGACGAACGAGAGACGAACGAGGACCTAACGAGAACCCAACGAGAACCGAACGAGAAGCTATCGAGAACTGGTCGGGTGTCAATCGAAGAACCATGGTCCTTCTGTTGTAACCAGTTTGAGGTGTTTAGAGTTGCATTTGTAAACATAAATGAGAATTTTTTAATTGATAAGACTTGTGGTTTATTGCAAAGGCCTCTTCCTTGTTTTGAAAATCAGCCTTGGTTCGCGTGCAAAGATACAACATCACACCCCCCGTTGTCAAGTCTTTGATCTAAATTTTAAATTATTTAACTAATAATTTAGATTTTTTAATACTACAAAGGTTAAATTCCATAAAAACCACACATTTGGACTTTACAGTTCTGCATTTGGCCATCCATATTGTTTGGAGAGTAAATGTAATATACATCTGTCGGAAACCTGGCATAGCAAGGAAAACGGCTGGGCTTACATTATAAGCTCAGCCGTTTGTTTTGATAGGCTCGGCATGAGCCATTATTTTTTATTCACTAAACGTTACACAAGAAGGCACCGATGTCAATGGTTTTTGGGCAAACGGGCAACCCATGAAGATCATGTAGATGTCGTCGGGTATGCCTCTATGCTCTGCACTGATGGTTGCCTTTCTCAGGTTCTTGCAGTTTTTGAAAGCTTCAGTCTCTATCTGCACACTTGCTGGCAGCGATACAGATGTGAGACCGTTGCAGCCCTCGAAGGCGTTAGAATCGATAAGTTTCAGACTCGTCGTCACAGGCACCTCTGTCAGGGCTGTGTTCTTGAAGGCGTTCACCCCAATGGTCGTTACCGACTGTGGGAGGTCGATGTGTGCAAGTGCCTTGCAGTCTTCAAAGGTTCCGGTGTCTATCTTGTCGATGTTTTGTGGCAGCGTAACCTTTGTTAACGACCGGCAGCCACTGAACATGTTGTTCCACAGCTTCTCAAGACGTGCGGGCAACTTGACCTCTGTCAGTCCTGTACACGCCACAAAGCAGCTATGTCCGATGGTTTTCACGCTGTTGGGCACGCTGATGGTTTTGAGTGTAGGAATGTTGCTGAAGGCTCCCTTACCAATATTCGTCACTGTTGCAGGAATGCTGATCTCTGAAATAGTGGAACTCATAAAAGCATTGTCACCGATTGATTTCAGGCCCATCGGCAGCGTCACGCTCTTCACCTTCTTCTCGCTGAAGGCTGATGCTCCAATCTCGGTCACCCTGAACAGGTGGCCGGCAAAGCGTATGGATGAGGGCACCGTGTAGTCTTTGCCTGCCGACTCGTCGTTATCCATCTCCAGCAGTTTGGCGGTTCTTTCGCTGGGGTTCACTTCAAACCACATCTCGTCGATGTTCATCTTATTGTCGTAAGCCGAATTGCCTTCATACACAGTCACCGTTATCTCTTTTGTGGTGCGGTTGATGCTTTTGAGATATGTCACCGTCTCAGACTCCAGCGAGGGGTAAAGGGGCGAAAAGTCTGACTGCATGGCGCGTTTGAACGCCCCGCTCTCCAACACTTCGGGCATCTCTTCGACGCTTCCGTTGAGGTATCTCACGGCGTTGTCAAGCGCCCTTGTGCGTTCCCCCATCTCCCTTGTGTTTTCCTCGCGACGTACAACCACTGGTGAGCAGGTCTCTGATGAATGACTTCTTATCCATTTTTCTATCATTTGTGATTCAGCCACGAGGCTGGCGTTGTCCATGTCGTGAATGAAGGGGAGCGACCTGTACCAGCTGTCTTGCTTGGAGCAGACAGGAGGCTGCGGTGAACGCGCGTTTTTGCGTCCGTACCATGTCGATGGGCCAAGACCACGGCAGAGTTTTATGGTTATTTCCTTCTTTTTAGGGCTCAGCGTCACGCCGCCGCCAGCCATCGTGCTGTTGCCTTGCATTCTTGTTCTGCTGCGCACCTTGCTTTCCACACGGTTTTTGTTTCTCGAAGCTTCACCTTCAGTTTTCTCCACCGTGTTTACTACGTCTTTCACTGCGTCTGGCATAGCCTGTTTTACAAGTTTTGCACCTTTATTCTTCAACTTATTCAGAAATCCTTGCGCAGAAACCTGTGTGGTACCCATTGTCAAGCATAAAGTTGACAACAGAAATAATTGTTTAACATTCATAATCTTCATGTTGGTTACACATCAGTTATTGATTATTATAGTCTGCAAATATAATAAAAATATCTTATATTGCACCCGAAAGAGTACAATTATATTTCTTGTTGCTTACATTTCTTGTCTCTTTTAATTCCGCAATACTATTGTAACATCCGCTGAGAAGAATTTGTACACCATTTCGAGACCGTTAGCGGATTTACGCCCAATTGCTGGGCAAGCCACGAATTTGTCAGACTTCTCTCATTCAGGATTTCTTTCAGTCTATTTACTTTCTGCATTGGTCTATCAAACGTGGGTGTAAAGATAATGAAAACTTTTCATCATTCCAAATTTCCGCCCATGTAAATGACAATATAACAGAAATATAACCATTTATTTTACAAATCGCTTATAATAAGTCTTACAGCCGTAGAAAACGTATTGACGGTAATCCTACCAGATTTTAGGTACTCACATTCAAAAATACTCAAATATATTTGGCATTTTCTTCACTTAATCGTTCCATTTCATGGCACCTTTTCTCGCCATGGCAGAGCTTAAGTGAACTTAACTCAGCTCATCTGGCTTAACGAAAATGTTCCTTTGATTTCAAGAATCCAAGATAGGCGGCACCTAACCTTTTGGTTTTCTTCCTCCTTGAAAGACATAGTTCAAGCGAGCTTGACTCTGCACTTTCTTCGTTCGTCAGTTCAAAAATAAAAGAAAAAAGGACTTTTTTCTTTGTATTTCGCTCGGTTTGCACTACCTTTGTAAATTGAAACGTAAAGATTGAAAATATGAAACGAATGACATTACAACTCGCCGTGATGGGCATGGCTGTGCTCATGACCGCTTGTGGCAATAAGAAACAAAGTGACGACATTATTACCGAAA
>OQVT01000695.1_pt1 | contig 19836 bp, 20 predicted proteins | sample 1691561 | NCBI WGS metagenome assembly OQVT01 (sample SAMN03418260, study PRJEB22391) | human gut metagenome | biome: human-gut; feature: organic feature; material: feces | host: Homo sapiens | place: Tanzania | collected 2013-01 | reverse complement strand
CGCCGAGCCCTGTTGTTCCCACCAAACAAAAAGCAATCGTCTTTTGGCGGTTGCTTTTTTGTTTTATTTTTTATAAATTTGCAAAATAAAAGATATGCCAACGCTTATATATTGGCATATCTTTTTTGATATTGTAACAGATAAAGTTAAAAAGCATAAATAAATCCGTTACTTAATTATTATTCTTTGCTTTCTATAAGTTTGCATTCAACTTCAAAAGTTTTAATGCTGTTATTTTCGATTCTTGCAACAGTCAGTTTAACGGTATCGCCTGGAGATGATTTGCTCAAAACAGAAGTCATAACATCGGTAGAAGTAAGAACATCGCCGTTTACGGCAACAATCATATCATACTGCTTAACATCTTTATTTGCCAAATCGGAATCGGAACTGATTTCGTTAATTACCATTGCGCCTTCGGCATTCTTAAAGCCCTTTTCTGCAAGAGCGGAAATAACCTGCTGTGCGTTGGTAACATTTGAAATAGGAACATAAGTTATACCGAGTTTTGCCCTGCCTGCCACATATCCGTTTTGTATAAGGCTGTTTGCGGTATTAACGGCTGTATTACTCGGAATTGCAAAGCCCATGCCCTCGTACTCGGTAGAAGCAATCTTAGAAGAATTAATACCGATTACCTGACCGTCCATATTAAACAGAGCACCGCCGGAGTTACCGGGATTAATAGCCGTATCTGTCTGGATACATTCGTTATTATAACCGATTGATGAAGACACGGGGCGGTCAAGTGCAGAGACAATACCCGTTGCTACACTGTTCATAAACTTACTGCCGCCCGGGCATCCGATAGCAACGCACTGCTCGCCGACAGAAATATTATCACTGTTTGCGAACTCTGCAATTTTAAGACCCGTAGCCTTAATGGCTAGCACGCCTATATCTGTCTGACTGTCAACGCCCACCATCGTGGCATCGTATTCGGTTCCGTCATTTGTAGTTACCTTAAATGTTGAGCCGTCCGAAATAACATGAGCACAAGTCATAATATATGTCTTGCCGTCAGCCTCGCTCATAATAACGCCGGAGCCCTCGCCCGACAGTGTCGGGTCTGATGATGACGAACTGTTATTTCCGTAGCCGTAAAAATAGTTATAAGCACTCTGTTCTGTATAAACGGAAACGAGAACGCACGAATCCATATTTTCTTCGGCAACGCCTGCTACGGTCAGATTGCCGTTGCTGTCCTTCATATCCGCCTTTGAACCGTCAGTAATGCTTGCGGAAGCATCACTGCTTTGAGAGGTAGAGTTGTCGTTTGAATCGTCAGATTTAATAACACCCGTTGCAGAAAGCGCAATCGCCGCAATGGCGAACACGGCACATACCGCAACAACAATAATGATAATCTTAACCGATTTTTTCATCGGCTTTTTAGTCTTAACGGGTTTACCGTTTACATAGGTTGCGTCCGATTGCTGATGAGGTGCATAATACTGCTGTGACTGCTGAGCATAATTAGGAGCAGACGAAGCATTGTTGACCGTATTTTGATACTGTGAACCGCCGGTCGGTCTGTAATAATAGCTCTGACTTTGCCCACTCGGCGGAGTCTGCTGTTCCTGCGGAGTCTTAGGCGGTACATAATGATACTCGCCCGACGGGCTGAAGTTTGGCTCCGATTGTGAATTATTATTTTCATCGGGAGTCAAATTTTGTTTGTTATAGTCATCCATTAGAATTATCTCCTTTTTTGAGGCAATGCCCCATTAATGTTGCTTTGGCAGAGTAAACACGAACTCAGCCTCCGTTTTGCTGTCGGAGCGTGCAAAAATTCTGCCGCCGTGCATTTCCACCATAGTTTTAACTATATACAGTCCCAAGCCTGCGCCCTTTGCGTCCAAAGAACGGGACTTGTCAACTTTGTAAAACCTTTCAAATATTCTGGACAATTCGGTCGAGTCAATGCCTTCGCCGCTGTTCTTAATCGAGCACTGAACGCTGTCACCCATATCTGTAATTTGAATATCTATATAACCGTTTTCGTTAGTAAATTTAACGGCGTTGTCAAACAGGTTATAAACCACCTGATAAATCATATCGGGATCTGCCACAACATAATGCGGCTGAACATTATCAAGACCTCTTATCTCTATATTCTTCTTATCAATCTTTTGCTCAAAGGTCAAAAGAACATGAATAACCTGGTCTGTAATATTATACGGCTTTGGTTTCATCTCAAAGTCGCCCGATTCAATCTTGCTCATATTAAGCATAGCAACAACAAGCCTTGAAAGGCGTCGAACCTCGTCGGAAACGATTTTAAGGTAATATTCTTCCTTTTCTTTCGGAATGGTTCCGTCAAGTATTCCGTCGATAAATCCCGCAATGGAGGTCATCGGTGTTTTCAACTCATGCGACACATTGGCGACAAAACTTCTTCTCGAACTTTCGAGTTTATCGAGTGCGTCAGCCATCTCATTAAACGCATATCCCAAGTCGGCAAGTTCATCGTTTGTTTTAATATTAACTCTGTATGAAAAATCACCTACGGCAAACTTCTTAGCCGCAAGGCTCATTTGCTGAAGCGGTGTGACCATTCTCTTAGTCAGTTTCCAAATGAGAATACCGGCAATGATAAGGCATATTAATGTTATTATCAAAAACGCTCTGAATATAAGAGAAACAACCTGAGTGGTTCCCGCCGGAGTAATGGCAAATACCGAGCCGATAATCCGACCGTTATCTCTAAGAGAGTCGTTGTCGTAATCGGACACAATGGGCGAGCCGACGATATAATACTTTTCGCCGTTGATAACCGCCCTGCTGACCGAAGCGGACGAGCCCTCGTAAACTCTCTGCACCTGCTTATCGCCTACCGACAGCGACTTATGATTATTACACACAAGAGAGCCGGAACGAATAGCGTTAACTCCCGTCTGCTCCTTGCACATAATAACCGTGCCGCCCGAATCACAAACAAAGACATCGGCGTCTATGCAGTTTGAAACCATACTCAAATTTTCGCAAATAGTCTCTTTATCGTAAGAATATGTGCTGTTCATATTGTTAACTATCATATTCTGAGAAATATAATTTGCAATCGACTGAGTATTTTCGCTGAGAAGTGCGGTCTTATCCTTTAAGGAATAGCCGTTTACAATAGTTACGAGCGCCATTCCGAGAACTATAAAGCATACCAAAAAAATGGCAATAAACAGGCAAAAATACTTTGTAAAAATATTCTGCCTTTTTCCTCTTTTCGCAGCTCCTACCATACGTTAATCCTTCGTTTCAAACTTATAGCCAACGCCCCATACGGTTTTAAGGCACCATTTGTCGGAAACGCCCTCAAGTTTTTCACGGAGTCTTTTTACATGAACATCAACGGTTCGGCTGTCTCCGTAATAATCAAAGCCCCATACCTCGTCGAGAAGTTGGTCACGGGTATATACTCTGTTCGGATTAGATGCAAAATGATAAATGAGTTCAAGTTCTTTTGGCGGCGTATCAACCGGCACACCCTTAACTTTCATCTCATAATTTTGGATATTTATTTCAAGATTATCGTAGATAACCGTTTTTTTCTTATCCTCGGCTGCCTCGGAGTCTCCCTTTGTTCTGCGGAGCACAGCCTTTACCCTAGCCATTACTTCCTTGGTATCAAACGGTTTTACGACATAATCGTCCGCACCCAGTTCAAGACCGAGCACCTTGTCAAAAGTTTCGCCTTTGGCGGTAAGCATAATAATTGGAACGCTCGAAGTCTTTCTGATTTCACGGCAAACCTGCCAGCCGTCCATCTTAGGCAGCATAATATCAAGAAGTACCAAATCGGGAGTTTTGTTCTTAAACATATCCACGGCTTGCTTACCGTCGTTTGCGGTATAAACAACATATCCGTCATTCTCAAGGTAAAGTTTAAGCAACTCGCAAATGTTAAGGTCATCGTCAACAACAAGAATTTTATTAGCCATAATTAAGTTTCCTTTCGTTTGTTTGTTTTTCCTATGTACTCATAATACAATCCGTTTTTGTTCACAATTTGTATTTTGAGTAAACAAAGAATTAAATTTTTGAACAATTAGTTAATACAAATTAATCAAATTTTTACCACTGCATATCACGCTTTTCGCAACTCTCTACATAGTCGATAAACTGCTTTGCGCATCTGGGCGATCTGCCACCTCTTCTCAGAGCCCATGTATCGGCAGCGGCAAGAAGTTTCGGAATATCCGCTTTAAGTCCTCTGTCAAGAGCAATTTTCTCCACAATGTCGAAAAACTGAGCCTTGTCGGGATTGATAAATGTAACCGAAAGACCGAACCTGTCGGAAAGGCTGAGTTCCTCCTGGAGAGTATCCGAACGGTTTACATCATTTTCTCTGTCGGAGAAATTCTCCTTAATAAGATGGCGGCGGTTTGAGGTTGCATAAATAAGAGTGTTATTTTGTCTGCCCGAGAGCGAACCCTCGAGAGCCGCTTTAAGTTCGCCGAAAGAATCATCGTGATTGTCAAAACTCAAATCGTCAATAAAGATAATGAATTTCATCGGGCTGTCCGCAATCTTTTCCCTAATCATAGTAAGGTCGTTGATGTCACCCTTTGATATTTCTATCATACGCAGTCCCTTTGACTTATACTCATTGAGAATTGCATGAACGGTTGAACTTTTGCCGGTTCCTCTGTCGCCGTAGAGCAAAACATTATTTGCCGGCAAGCCGTTAATAAACGCCGTGGTGTTATCCACAACCTTTCTGCGCTGAAGTTCATAATTTTTCAAATCGCCGAGAGTAATCGGGTCAATTGCCGTAATCGGAACAAACTCCTCGTTTCGCCATGTAAACGCAACAAATTTTGCAAACACGCCGTAGCCGTTGTTTTTATAAAAATCTTTGAGTTCGTCAAGCTGCTGCGCCCAATTCTCTTTAAGCGGAAGCATTGCCCTGCCGTTATTATTCCACTTCGGCATAGTAGAAAGCACCTCGGCAATGTCCTCATCCTGCTCGGCACGAACAATATCCTGTGCAGAAATACCCGCAATAAGTTCCAGTTTTTCCAAATCGGACTTTACTCCGTCGATTACGGATGAGTCAAGTTCGTCGCATTTTCCCGCCGCAGCCGCTTTTGTAAAAACATTATCGTCGGTCAAAATGAGTTTTGACACATAGTGCCTAAATGAATGATGCTCCGACACCAACTTAAAAAATCTGCTTTGCTTAATCAAAACAGTCTCGTCATCAATCGAATCAAGAAGTTCATACAGTGCGTTGATTATCTCGTCATTCTTCAAATCATACACACAAAGAGACTCTATATAATATCTTATTTTTACCGCTTTATTCAACTTAATCACCTGCTTTACATAGAATGTAATTTATAATTAATTACATAATATACTATTTGTTCACAATTTACAATAGTATCGACACAGAAAAATGATATTTTTTTGCAAAAAATATTTTGATGTATGATGTCTGACAACTAATTGACACGAGTTCCCTTTTGTGCTATTATTATAAAGGAAAGCGAGGTCGGAGTATGAACAAAGGAAGACTGTCCGATGTTACGGCGAAAAGAATAAGAAATATGATAGAAGAAAACCGCTTCAAGGTGGGCGACAAATTGCCTAACGAAAATGATTTTGCAAACGAACTCGGCATCAGCAGAAGCACGCTGAGGGAAGCAATCAAGGCATTGACCTCTCTGGGGATACTGGAGATAAGGCGTGGCAAGGGCACATTCGTTACAGATTCCACGGTTATCGAAAGCGGCGATCTGGGCGAGATTAATTCCGGACTCGGCGACCTGTTTGAAATGAGGCTGATGTTTGAGCCGGAATGTGCCTATTATGCGGCTCAGAGAGCCACAGACGAGGAAATTGCAACCATCTGCAAATACGGCGAGGCGGTAGAACAAAAGATAAAAAGCGGCGAGGACAGAACCTTTGAGGAACAAAAGTTCCACGAGAGTATAGCGAGCGCAACGCACAACGCTTTCGTTCAGCAGTTTATGCCGATTATTTTCAACGCCATAAAAAAGGGCGTAATTGTAATGCAAAAAGACAGAATGGTAAGCGACGATAACCTCAACGATGACCGACTGATTATGGACTTTTTGAAAGCACGAAACGCAGACGGTGCAAGAACAGCAATGCGTCTGCATATAATTCATGCAATGGAAGGGCTAAAAAATTTAAATTAACTCTTGACATAAGACAACTAACAATATATAATGTCATTAAAAGGTAAAACAAATCAGTTGTTTGACAACTTGTCTTACAACTGACGAAACAGAATTTATTATTATTTTTAGGAGGAACTAAAAATGGCAGAAGCAAAAATCTTCTACGAATCAGATTGTAACCTCAGCGTTCTTGACGGCAAAACTGTTGCCATCATCGGCTTTGGCTCACAGGGACACGCACATGCACTCAACCTTCACGAAAGCGGCGTTAATGTAGTCGTAGGTCTTTACGAAGGTTCAAAATCTTGGGCACACGCAGAGAGCCTCGGACTTAAAGTTATGACAACTGCTGAGGCAGTTAAGGCAGCAGACATCATTATGATTCTTACTCCCGACGAGAAGCAGGCTGCTATCTATAAGAAGGACATCGAGCCTAACCTTGCAGAAGGCAAGGCACTTGCATTCGCTCACGGCTTTAACATTCACTTTAAGCAAATCGTACCTCCGTCAAATATTGACGTATTTATGATTGCTCCTAAGGCTCCGGGTCACACCGTAAGATCAGAGTACAAAGAGGGTAAGGGTACTCCTTGTCTTGTTGCTGTATATCAGGACGCTTCGGGTCACTGCCTTGATACCGCTCTCGCATACGGTGCAGGCATCGGCGGTGCAAGAGCTGCTCTCCTTGAGACAACCTTTAAGTGCGAAACAGAGACCGACCTCTTCGGTGAGCAGGCTGTTCTTTGCGGCGGCGTTACCGCTCTTATGAAGGCAGGTTTCGAGACACTTGTTGAGGCAGGTTACGACCCAAGAAACGCTTACTTCGAGTGCATCCACGAGATGAAGCTCATCGTAGACCTTATCTACTCGGGCGGTTTCTCAAAGATGAGATATTCTATCTCCAACACTGCCGAGTTCGGTGACTACGAGACAGGTAAGAGACTTGTAACAGACGAGACTAAGAAAGAAATGAAGAAGATTCTTGAGGAAATTCAGGACGGTACATTCGCTTCTAAGTTCATCACAGAGGCTAACAACGGTTGGGCTCACTTCAAGGCTAAGAGAGAAATGGAAGCATCTCACCAGCTCGAGAAAGTCGGCGAAGGCATCAGAGCTATGTATAGCTGGAACGGCGACGACAAATACGCTGAAAAATAATCTATAACAAATTTATATATAGAAAACGCTACCGAATTAATTTCGATAGCGTTTTTATTTTGCCCCGTTAATATGGGATAACGCACAGAAGTTAGCCGATACTCTTAATACCGAACTTGCACAAGGCTTTGCAAGGGGCGAGGCTTACGAAAAACTCACAAAGCAGATTATCAATAAATTCGAGACAGTCTCTCGTAATAATGCTTATAGACTCAGTTAAATAAGACGAGAGCACAAAAGGTATTGAATAATCTGTCTGCTAATGGTACAATGTTAAAGGATGTTGATACAGGCAAGTATCAGTTTCCTATAACCGAAAAATCGTTAGAAAGAGTAAAGGCTATTTTCTAAGAAAATCTAATATGATGGGTATTGAGTGTATCGGAAATTCAGGCAATATTATTTACTCGTTTGTAAAACCTACTAATATTAAACCTGATATATACGGATATGTAGATTACCTTAATGTTAGGTATCCTGAATATGAAGCATGTAAACATGGCAGAGATATAGAAAAAGCATATAAAATATGTGAGGAGGCTTTTTATGAAGCAGAAAAATACGGATACAAAATCTATACAAGATGATGATTTGGATTTTATGCTTGATGAGTTTATAGGATATGAAAAGTTTCATAAAATCATTAAACAGTTAATAGATGAATGCGAGGAAGAGGAAAAGGATGATGAGCAATGAAGATAGATACGGTTATATTTAGGATATTTAAGCACCTTTAATCAGGTGCTTTTATTATGCCTTGAGGTAATATATGACAACAGTAACCCTAGAAAACAACCGTCTATCGGTCGCAGGACACGCAGGCTACGGCAATGTCGGTTATGATATAGTATCTGAAAGAGAGAAGCCGAACAATAACATAACAACAAAAAACTCGCAGGTTTTATTAGACCTACGAGTTTTATATTTTGTATCAAATTTAATCTGCTCTGAGGGCTTCAATCGGGCTTAACTGAGCCGCTTTTCGTGCCGGATATACGCCGAATACTAAGCCAACGCCCGAGGAGAAGAGAAGTGCAAGAAGTATCAGCCAAATGCTTATCTTAGGCTGAATATCAATTATTGCACACGCACCGTACGCTCCCGCAAGCCCCAACGTGACACCGATGATACCGCCGATAAGGCAGAGTATAACCGACTCGGTCAGGAACTGCATAGTAATCACTCGTGTCTTTGCTCCGAGAGATTTACGAATACCTATCTCTCTCGTTCGCTCCGTTACGGAAACAAGCATAATATTCATAACGCCGATACCGCCAACAAGAAGAGAAATAGCACCTACACCTGCGATGAAGATAGTAAGAACCTTCATAATAATATCTACGATTTCGATATATGTAGCCATATTCTGAGCAGTATACATACCGTTAGAATAGTTGCCGTGAGCGGCTTTCAGGTAGTTAACAGTTGCGTTGCCGACTGCGTCATAGTCCGCACCCTCTTTGGCAATTACAAAAACATTGGAGAGATTTGCACTTGCGCCTGTTATCTGAGTAAGGGTTGTGCATGGCATAAACAGAGCAATAACAGGTTTATCAGAGCCGTTTTGGAACATCTGACCGATATTGCCTCCGCCGCCGAGTGAACTGGTAAGCGAATCAATATTAGCAACACCGCAAACCTTAATCTTCATCGACTTGCCCGATGAGGTAACGGTAATGCTCTCGCCTGTCGCATCCTCGTAGCCGAAAACATTCTTTGCCGACTCAATACCCATAACGGCATACGGCGCATTAGCGGCATATTCCTCATCGGTAAAGAATCTTCCGTACTCGCAGGTATTGGTCATAGCGAACTGAACATCACTGTTTACACCGACCATCATTACAGTAGCCTCGGTAGCGGTCTTATCGATAGTAGCGTTACCGAAACCCATAAGCATCGGTGAGCAACGCTCAACGCCGCTGACCTTAGTTTTAATATTATCGACATCCTCGAGAGTGATGTAATCGCTGTCGGTTGCCTGTGTTGTATCGCAGGACACCAACACGGCATTGGAACCCATATCCTCAATAAGACCGACAATATAGTCCCTTACGCCCGTACCTGCACCGACTATCATAATAACCGAAGTAATACCGATAATAATACCAAGCATAGTAAGCACAGAACGCATCCAATTTGCTTTTATACACTTTATAGCGATTTTTAAGCTTTCTGTTATATTCACCTATATTACCTCTTATTTAACTTTATCAACTACCTTAACCTTAAAGGTGTCTTCCTTATAATCGGACTGAGGAGTAGCGACAATCTTCTGTCCCTGTGAAAGTCCCGATGTAATCTCATACGAGGTATCGGAGGTTGCACCGGTTTTGATAGCGGTCTTTGTAACCGTCTGTGTATCCTCATCATAAAGATATACATATGTGCCCTCTTTTTCCAGGACGATAGACTCGATAGGTACGCACGGAACATTGTCATATGTACCGGTTACAATCTCAACGTCTGCATTAAATCCGATGATAATATTTTCATCCGGCTGGTCTACAACTACTTTGCATTCTACGCCTGCACCCTGAGATGTGAGAGAAGAAAGTCCGCTGATACCTGCCATTGAGCCGACAGAATCAAGCATAGAACCGTCCGAGCCGCCCGTAGCAGTCGGAGCGATAGAAGCAACCTCGCCGTCATATTTTCCGTATGCGGTGGTAACAGTCGCTTTCATACCAACCTTAACCTTATGAACATCATATTCGCCCAGAGAAATTGTAACAACTCTCTGTGACATATTTTCGAGTGTAACTGCAGTTTGGAGTGCAGTTGTCTGCGAACCCGAATTAATAGAGCAAGCGGTGATAACGCCGTCAAAATCTGCTGTCCAACCTGCATCAAGTTCCTTTTGAGCCTTAAGTACAGAATCGTAAGCTGACTTAGAAGTATTAACAAGCTGCTTTTGAGCATCAACGGTTGTGCCCTTAGCGAGTACGGAATAAACTTCCTTTTGAGCCTGAAGAGCGGAAAGTTGCACCTGTGCGGTTGCAAGCTTAACATCATTTGATGAAGCGATTTCCTTAACGATAGCGTTCCAATCAATCTCCTCGACTGCATCAACGATACCCTGCTTTACAGCTTCTGCAACCTTTTGTGCAAAAGCATCCTGGTCGAAATTTTCAATATGATCGCCAAGCTTTGAAAGTTCCTCCACAAGAGCCTGAACAAGCTGGTTTGTCTTATCAATACTGCCGGTAAGGTCCTTGATGTTATCAATAAGTTCCTTGAGCTGTTTTTGAATATCGTCTGTGCCGCCGGTAATACCGCCGAGCGTACCGTCTGCATATGTAACAACACCCGAACTATAATCAACAGAATAGGTTTGTTCTTCGCCCTTTGAAGCAGAAGCGGTTGCGGCTTTTTTCTTATTATTCTCAGACGCCATGGAATCAATACTGCTTTCAAGAGAAGCAATCTGCGAATTAACCGAAGCAAGCTGAGCCTTTGCGTCATTTTGATTCTTAAGAGCGGTATTATAAGCAGTCTGTGCATCATTGTATGTCACTGCAAGATTACTTACCTGTGCATCAAGGTTAGATGTATCGAATGTTGCAATTCTGTCACCCTTTGATACGCTGTCGCCCACCTTTACAAAAACCTCTTTAACGGTTGCGATAGTGCCTGCGGAGTAATCTCTCTTAAGTCCCGAAGTTACCTCGCCCGTTGAACTGACAGTCTGCACGATAGTGTCAACGCCGATTGTATTAAGACTTACCTGCTGTTTATTCTTATTAGTAGAAATAACTACCGAAGCAACTACAATAGCGGCAACAAGAACAACGGCTATAACAGCCCATATGATTTTTTTCTTTTTACTTTTTTTTACCGTAGCCATAGTTTAATCCCCTACTCTACAAAATTAATACAGGATTAGTATAATCACTTTTTGTATAATTGTCAATAACTTTTTGTATTATTCAGTCATTTTAATGCGTTAAGTGCCTTTTGACCGATGTCTTTCCTGTAATGTGCACCGTCAAATTTAATCTTCTCTACGCCGGCATATGATTTTGCCAGTGCATCCTGCAATGACTCACCGAGAGCGGTAACTCCCAGCACCCTGCCGCCGGAAGTAACGAGTTTGTCGCCGTCACGCTTTGTGCCTGCGTGATAAATGGTTACTCCGTCTAACTGACCGTCGGTAAGTCCGTTAATTTCTATTCCCTTAGGATAAGATTTAGGATAGCCGCCCGACGCCATAATTACGCAGGTGCACGCTCTGTCGTCCCATTCAATATCCAAATCGGAAAGAGTTTCGTTATTAATCGCATCAAAAATATCCATTATATCGGTTTTAAGTCTGGGAAGAACCACCTGAGTCTCGGGGTCTCCGAAGCGGCAGTTATATTCGATAACCTTTGGTCCCTTTTGAGTAAGCATAAGACCGAAGTAAAGACAGCCCTTAAAAGTTCTGCCCTCCTTATTCATAGCCTCGATCGTCGGGAGGAAAATTGTATTCATACATTCCTCGGCGATTTCGTCGGTATAATAAGGATTGGGAGAAACGGTGCCCATACCGCCGGTATTAAGACCCTTATCTCCGTCGAGTGCACGCTTATGGTCCATTGAAGTAACCATAGGCTTTACGCATTTTCCGTCTGTAAAAGCGAGAACGGAGACCTCGGGTCCGGTAAGAAATTCCTCGACAACAACATTGTTACCCGAGTCACCGAAAATCTTATCTTCCATAATTTCCTTAACGCCTGCGACAGCCTCATCAAGCGTTTCGGGAATTATTACGCCCTTGCCGAGAGCCAAGCCGTCAGCCTTAATGACGGTAGGAAATTCATTCTCCGCCTTGATGTAATCAATAACATCTTCCGCTTTATCAAATACATTATATTTAGCGGTCGGAATATTGTATTTTTTCATAAGTTCCTTAGAGAACACCTTAGAGCCCTCAATGATTGCGGCGTTTGCCCTGGGTCCGAATGTGGCGAAACCCTCTGCGTTGAGTGCGTCAACCATACCCATAACAAGCGGGTCATCGGGAGCGACAACAACAAAATCGGCTTTTATCTCCTTTGCCAATTTTACCACGCCGTCAATATCGGTGGCTGAAACATCAAAGCATTCTGCATCATATGATATGCCGCCGTTACCGGGACAGCAGGCTATATAATCAACCCTCTTTGATTCCTTAATTTTTTTGACAAGAGCGTGCTCTCTGCCGCCCGAGCCGACTACCAAAACTCTCATCTGCTCTCCTCCGTTTACTTATTCTTATTAACGATTCGTGTTTCCTCATCGCCTGTGTCAAGGTCAATATAGCGAGTGAAAAGCGAAACCTTATTGTCTTCGTTAAGATTGCTCCAGAGCATATCTGTAAATTCGTCAATGCTCTCGTTGCCTAATTTAATCGGTGCAGGCTCACCTTCAAAGGACGGAATCGGATTTCCGTCACACTTATATGTATGGATAAAATGTCCGAGTCCGGGTTCTGCCGGATAATCAAAGAAAAATCTTAGACATTCGGGAACCCCGTTATTAGATTTAAGAATAGACAGTGTGTAATCGCCGTTTGCCCTTACAACGCCGGAAATTCTCGGAGTGTAATTAGGTTCGTCCGGCTCAAATTCACGGGTAAAAAGTGCATCGCAGAATGACTTGCCCTGAGCATAAAAATCATAAACCGTATCGGTTTGGTCACCGTTTGTTACAATCGTCTTATCCTCAAATTTAAGCACCGGATTATAAATAATAAGGCTCGGATCTTCCATCTTGCTCTCGTCAAAAGCCTTTGTGCGAATGCCGCCTCTGTCGTTTTCTTCAAAAATTCTGTTTCTCGAATTAACGCTTCTGCCCATTATAAAGTAAGCGATGACCGCTCTTTTTCCGTCTGCCGACTTTCCGAGAACAATACCTCTGCCGGGATATGAATTTGTATTAAGTTCTGCTGCAAGTGATTCGATTTTCATACTGCACCTCATATAATTTCTGTTTTATTGCCGTTTATTTTAATTCTGCCCTCGCAGAAAAGAGAAACCGCTTTTGGCAAAATTTCCCACTCTGCCTGACGCATAACACGATACTGTAAAATATCCTCGTTGTCTCCCTGTTCAATCGGAACAGCCTTTTGGAGTATGATTGCACCGCCGTCTGTAATCTCGTTTACAAAATGCACGGTAGCACCCGTAACTTTCATTCCGCTGTTAAGCACTGCCGTATGTACCTTTTTTCCGTAAAAGCCGTCGCCGCAAAAAAGAGGGATAAGGCTGGGGTGAACATTGATAATTCTGTTGTTGTATTTTGATACAAGATCCTCGCCGAGAATGGAAAGAAATCCTGCAAGAACTATCAAATCTATGTCCCTGCCGTCAAGAGTTTTAAGCACCGCCTTATCGTAATCCGCTTTGCTTTCATACTGTTTTCTGTTTACTACAGCCGTATCTATGCCCGCTTTTTTAGCACGCTCGAGTGCGTAAGCGTTTTCGTTAGAGGCAAGAACGAAGTTGATTTTTCCGTTTTTTATCTCTCCTCTGTCCTGTGCGTCGATAAGGGCTTGCAGATTAGTTCCGCCGCCCGAAACAAATACTGCTATGTTCAGCATATTTCTACTCCCTTTTGTCCGTTCTTAATCTCGCCGATTACAGCAGCCTGCTCACCGTTTGCATTAAGAATTCTTACCGCCTCGTCAGCCTTGTCGCTGTCAACGCAGAGCATAAGACCCGTACCCATATTAAAGGTATTATACATATCTCTTTCAGGGATATTGCCTGTCTTTTGAATCAAGTCGAAAATGGGGAGCTTAAAGCACTTATCCTTTTCGATTACCGCAAGGGTATTATCATTAAGCATTCTCGGAACGTTCTCATAAAATCCGCCGCCCGTGATATGAGAAATAGCATTTACTCTGATTTCGTCCATAAGAGCAAGAAGAGGCTTAACATAAATTCTGGTAGGAGTCAAAAGAGTCTCGCCGAGTTTTGCTCCGAGTTCGTCATAATAAACATCAATGGTCTTTTCGTTAATATCGAAAACCTTACGAACAAGAGAGAAGCCGTTTGAATGAACACCCGAGGAAGCAACGCCGATAATAGCGTCTCCTGCTTTAAGATGTTCGCCCGACACAAGTTTATCCTTTTCGCCGATTCCTACGGTAAAGCCCGCAAGGTCATATTCCTCATTCGGCATCATACCGGGGTGCTCTGCGGTTTCGCCGCCTACAAGCGCACAGCCCGACATAACGCAACCGTCGGCAACGCCCTTAACTATCTGCTCAATCTTTTCGGGATAATTCTTTCCGCAAGCGATATAGTCGAGGAAGAAAAGCGGCTTTGCGCCCGAACACGCAACATCGTTTACGCACATTGCCACGCAGTCGATACCGATTGTATCGTGCTTATCCATAAGAAACGCAAGTTTAATCTTTGTTCCCACGCCGTCTGTGCCCGATACGAGAACCGGATTTTTATACTGTGCCGACGCAAGTTCAAACATTCCGCCGAAGCCTCCGATACCGCCGATAACTCCCGGGATATTCGTACGCTTAACATGAGATTTGATAAGTTCTACCGACTCATATCCTGCCGTTACATCCACACCTGCTGCTGCATAGCTGTCGCTGAAACTCTTTTCCATAAATAACTCCTTTAATTTGTATACTTAAAATTCGTACAGATAAATTACAATTTTCAGATTTCTTTAAGTTTTTCCTGCAAAGCCTTGTCCTTTTCTCTGACCTGCTGTGCCATATCCTTACGCATGGCGATAAGTTTATTCATAAGTTCATCATCGCCTACCGACAAAATCTCTGCGGCAAGGAGAGCGGCATTCTTAGCCGCATTTACGCCGACTGTGGCAACCGGAATTCCCGGAGGCATCATAACGGTTGCAAGCATAGCGTCCATACCGTCAAGTACCTTAGCCGAACATGGGATACCGATAACGGGAAGCGTGGTTGAAGCGGCAAGCACACCGCCCAAATGAGCAGCCATACCTGCTGCGGCAATAATAACGCCGAAGCCGTTATCTATCGCATTCTTTGAAAACTCATGAGCCTCCTCGGGAGTACGGTGGGCAGACATAACCCTTACCTCTGTCTCAATGCCGAGTTCTCTGAGTTGTTTAATTGCCGGTGTAACAACGGGCAAATCGCTGTCCGAGCCCATAATAATTGCAACCTTTTTCATAAACATATCACCCCTGAAATCAATGTTAAAATTAATGTTAATATTATACTTTATTTTATATACTATTTCAAGCAAAATAATATAAATATTAAACCAAAACAAGGCACAGACGGCATTTTATACCTGTCTGTACCTTTAACTTCTTCTCCTGAGCAAATAATTATTGCCGAACTGCCAATAATCGTCCCCGAGAGTATCTCTTTTTTCGTAGTAATAAATCAAATAATCCTTTGCGTTTACAACGCCGTCAGCGTTCATATCATAAGGTTTAAGCGCAATATTTCCGTAATCATAACTGCCTTTTTCGTCAACGCTCAGATAAAGCCGTGCGTCCTCTCCGTATTCATTATGAACCGTTGCATAACAATCATCGTAAGTACGAACACACCATGTGCCGTCGGCGTTTACATTATATCTTCTGCCGTCAAGCGTAATATAGGCTTGAGAATACGCAACATTATTTTCGTGCGTGCCGTAACTGTCCTCGTCCATAACGAATCTGCCCGTAACCTTATAGGAAGTTGTTTCGACAAAATCAGCCTTATAACTGTCGTCGCAATTAACACAGGTATAAAGGGTATAGCCGTCGTTATCGACAGTAGGATTAATAACCTCTCCCACATAACTGTGCTTTACCGTAAACGGATAAGAAGCATTACAGCCCTTTAGCGAAAGATGTGCCTCATTTTCTCCGCAGGAGAATGGCTTTTCGCTCTGGTCATCGGCATTTTTTACATAATCGCCGGCAATGTATCTGCTGTAATAAATTTCCTCTTTTTGTCCGTCTGCAAAGGACACGGTGAGAATGAAACCGCCGAGCATAGAATGGGTAACAGCAAAAACACGCTTGTCGCCGTCCTGTTTTGAATCGGCGGCGGAAACGGTGAGCGAGCCTTTGTAAACCGACAGAGCCGAAATTTCACTCGGATAAACAAATATGCTGTAATCACCGGTCATCTTAACGGACGAGACATAAATATCGTACTTTTTGCCCTTTTGCATAATCTCGTCAAAACAAAAACCCGAATTGGATTTATCAATATCGTCACTCTCGGCAATCAGTTTTCCGTCAAGGTAAAGCTGAGCTTTGAGGTCGCACTCACCCGAGGAATAAATGCTGTAACGTTGATTCGTTTCAGGCGTAAAAGTATAATGCAACTTATCATTAATTATATCGGAAGTAATCGTATTGGGGTTTTCCACGCATTCGTTAAGATCAAAACTTAGCAAAAGCGAATATAAAATTCCATTATTCTTTGCGTAATAATACGGCTGGGATTCGGAATAAACCTTAAGCGAAAAGCCGTCAATTACCTTATTTGAAATATTATAACCGAATGACATAACATCACAGGAAGCATTGCTCGGAAGGGTTACATTAAGCAAAGAAGTGCAACCGTAAAACGCTTTTGAGCCGACTGCCGTTTTTTGGGTAGGCGAAGCAAACTTTGCACTGCTAAGCGAAGTGCATCTGTAAAAAGCGTTACTGCCCACCTTTTTCACAGATGACGGAATGACAATGTTCTCAAGAGAAGTGCACGAAGCAAAAGCCCTGTCGCCGATCGTCTTAACCGATTTCGGCAAAGTAATGCTTTTCATTTTGACGCAGTTATTAAATGCGTTAGAATCTATAATCTCTATCCCGAACGGCAAATTCCACTCGGTCATACCGTTGGTGAGCGAAAGAGAATATGTGCCTATTCTCTTTAGTGTAGTCGGAAGAACAAACTCCTTTGCCTGAACGCCGTAAAACACATAGTCTCCAAGAGAGGTAATTCCCTCTGAAACAACCACCCTCTGAATTTTGCCGCTTTCCCATTCAAGCCAGGGAATGCTCGCCGTACTGTTAGAGAGATTCGGAATATCTCCGCTTCCGTTTATATAAAGAGTTTTATCGGCGGCGTCATAGTAATAATATGTAGTGCTGTTTTTTATCTGCGTGCCCTTATACTCCTGAGCCGAAGCGACAAAGGGAACACAAAAAGCGGTCGCAACGAAAAAACCGAGCGACAAAACAACGCACAAAAGCCTTTTCATTACAACCGCCTCCTTATTTTTATCAATCGTTTTCTTCAATATGCTCCAGACCCATAGCAATAATGGTGCGTACATGGTCATCGGAGAGAGAATAGAAAACGGACTTTCCCTCTCGCCTGCTCTTTACAAGTTTATTTGCCTTGAGTATTCTGAGTTGGTGCGATATGGCAGACTGCGTCATATTAAGCGCATTTGCAAGGTCGCACACACAAACCTCCGCCTCAAAAAGAACGAACAAAATTCTTATTCTCGTTGAGTCGCCGAACACCTTAAACAGTTCCGACAAATCGTATAATTCTGTCTCGGCAGGCATTTTTTCATTAACGATTTTCAGCAGATTTTCATGGATGCAATTATCCTCACAGCAATCTGCCGTCTTATTTTCCGACATATATATTCCCCCTATACAAAGCCTTTTTACATGGCAACAAAATTAACAAGTTTACCGGGAACATATATTTCTTTCTTTATTTCCTTACCGTCGAGAAGTTCCGCAATCTTAGCGTCTGCCTTAGCTGCGGCGAGAACTTCATCTTTAGGCATATCCACGGGAACGGTAAGTTTTGAACGAACCTTGCCCATAACCTGAATAACTATCTCAACGCTGTTTTCCTTAGTCTTTTCCTCATCATAGGTCGGCCACTGAGCCTCGTTTACCATACCGCCGAAGTTCATAACCTGCCACATTTCCTCCGTAACATGAGGAGCAAACGGATTGAGAAGCGTTACAAACGTTTTCAGCTCGGCATTGTTGATTGAGCCTTTATTATAGATATCATTGAGCAATGTCATAAGTGCGGCGATCGCCGTATTAAACTTCATGCCCTCAATATCCTCGGAAACCTTCTTGATAGTCTTATGGAAAGCCGATTCAAGCTCCTTTGAATACTCGTCACCCTCTGTGAGGATATCCCGGAGTGCCCATACTCTGTCAATGAATCTCTTGCAGCCTTTAACCGATGACTTTGACCACGGAGCGGCTTTCTCATAGTCGCCCATGAAAAGAACATAGGTACGAAGAACGTCTGCGCCGTACTCATCAACAACATCGTTCGGGTCAACTACGTTACCCTTGGACTTGCTCATCTTGTCGCCGTCGGGTCCGAGAATAAGACCCTGAGCGGTACGCTTTGCATACGGCTCATCATACGGAACCTCGCCGATATCATAGAGGAACTTGTGCCAGAAGCGTGAATAAATCATGTGACGTGTAACATGCTCCATTCCGCCGTTATACCAGTCAACCTCGCCCCAATACTTGAGCTTATCCTTGTCGGCAAAAGCCTTGTCGTTGTGGGGATCAATGTATCTCAGGAAATACCATGAAGATCCTGCCCACTGAGGCATTGTGTCGGTCTCACGCTTTGCATCTGCACCGCACTTCGGGCACTTGCAATTAACAAATGACTCTATCTTTGCAAGCGGGCTTTCACCGTCCGAACCAGGCTCGAAGTTTTCAACCTTCGGCAGCTTGAGCGGAAGCTCATCATACGGAACGGGAACCATGCCGCAATGCGGACAGTAAACGATCGGAATCGGCTCGCCCCAATAACGCTGACGGTTGAATGCCCAGTCCTTCATCTTGTACTGAACACCCTTTTCGCCGATACCATTTTCGCTGAGATAATCGGCCATCTTCTCAATAGCTTCTTTTTTATTCTTAATTCCGTCGAGGAAGCCCGAGTTCACGCACTCACCTTCGCCGGTATACGCTTCTTTTGAAATATCTCCGCCCTTGATAACCTCGATGATATCAATGCCGAACTTCTTGGCAAACTCATAGTCACGGGTATCATGAGCCGGAACAGCCATGATTGCGCCTAACATGTGCAAATTCAAAAATAAATACTTTCAATTAGATAACAAATACGGAAGAGTCCTTTATCTAAGCAATTATCCTGGCTTTTTAAAAGATGAATTTGTTTCCGAGCTATGTGATCTCAATAAGAATTTAATGTATTCCATGGATATTATCAGTGTACCAACAGATGAAGCAGTACGGGAAGTTGAGAACAAGTTCCTTGGTGTGGAAAAAAATATCACTGACTGGCAAATAAAACAAAATCAAAATAACAATTTTTCGGCAATCATCCCCTATGATATGGAGTTGCAACGTAAAGAATGCAAAGAATGTAATTTTACAGAAGATTCGTGAGGAAGAAAGAAAAGCAATTTACAGCGAATATTACAGCATGGAAAAAGACGTTGTAACCGGAATTGTACAGAGATATATCGGACGTAATATCAGCGTAAACTTAGGTAAGGCCGATGGTATTTTAAATGAAAGTGAAATGGTAAAGGGTGAGCACTTCCGCCCGACCGAGCGAATCAAGGTTTATATTCTGGAGGTAAAG
>OQVT01000692.1_pt1 | contig 19869 bp, 17 predicted proteins | sample 1691561 | NCBI WGS metagenome assembly OQVT01 (sample SAMN03418260, study PRJEB22391) | human gut metagenome | biome: human-gut; feature: organic feature; material: feces | host: Homo sapiens | place: Tanzania | collected 2013-01 | reverse complement strand
TCGGACTTGTAAATGCAGTTTATACACAGGAAGAATTACTTCCGGCAGCAGAAAAGATGGCAGCAGGAATTGCAAAGAATGCTCCAATCGCTGTTCGTAACTGCAAAAAGGCAATCAATGAAGGTCTTGATGTAGATATGGATCAGGCAATCGTTATTGAGGAAAAGCTTTTCGGTGACTGCTTCGAAACAGAAGATCAGAAGTACGGAATGGCATTTTTCCTTGATAAGAACAAAGAAAAGGTAAAAGAGCCTTTTAAGAACTGCTAGTTCAACAATCGTAAACGATAATAGAGGAATTGTATTTTGAAGTTACTTTTTGCAAATCTTCTATTATTAGAATAAAAAATAAAAATTAGGAGGAAAAGAAATGAAAGTAGGTATTATTGGTGCCGGAACCATGGGACAGGGCATTGCAAAAGCATTTGCTCAGGTTGATGGATATGAAGTTGCACTCTGCGATATCAAGCAGGAGTGGGCTGATGGCGGAAAAGCTAAGATTCAGAAGGGTTACGCTAAATTAGTAGAAAAAGGAAAAATGACACAGGAAGCAGTAGATGCAATTCTTGCAAAGATTACTCCTGGATTAAAGGAAGACCTTTGTGCAGACTGTGATTTGATTGTAGAAGCAGCATTTGAAAATATGGAAGTAAAGAAGACCACATTTGCTGAGTTGGATAAGATTGCAAAACCGGAATGCGTTTTTGCATCCAATACTTCCAGCCTTTCCATTACAGAAATCGGTAACGGATTAAACCGTCCGATGATTGGTATGCACTTCTTCAACCCTGCTGACCGTATGAAGCTTGTTGAAGTAATCGCAGGTGTAAATACTCCTGTTGAAACCGTAGATACCATTAAGAAGATTTCTGAAGAAATCGGAAAGACACCGGTACAGGTAAACGAAGCAGCTGGTTTCGTAGTAAACCGTATCCTTGTTCCAATGATTAACGAAGCAGCTTTCATTAAGATGGAAGGTGTATCTGATGTTGCAGGCATTGATGCAGCTATGAAGCTTGGTGCAAATCATCCAATGGGACCTCTTGAATTAGGTGACTTCATTGGTCTTGATATCTGCCTTGCAATTATGGATGTTCTTTATAATGAAACAGGTGACAGCAAGTATCGTGCATGTCCTCTTATTCGTAAGATGGTTCGTGGTGGAAACCTTGGTGTTAAGAGCGGTAAGGGATTCTATGTATACAATGCAGACAGAACAAAAACTCCTGTCGATGCACAGTAAATACAATAATTTATGGAGGAAATAGAAACATGGATTTTATGTTAGACAAGCAACATGAAATGGTTAGAACTCTTTTCAAAGAGTTCGCTGAAAAAGAAGTAAAGCCTCTTGCTCAGGAAGTGGACGAAACAGAAGTATTCCCTAGAGGTACAGTTGAAAAAATGGCAAAAGCAGGCTTTATGGGTATTCCTGTTCCAAAGGAATACGGCGGACAGGGCTGCGACACATTAGCTTATGCAATGTGTGTAGAAGAATTATCTAAGGTGTGCGGTACTACAGGCGTTATCGTATCTGCACATACTTCTCTTTGCTGTGATCCGATTATGACATTTGGTACAGAAGATCAGAAGCAGAAATATCTGGTTCCACTTGCTAAGGGCGAAAAGCTTGGCGCATTTGGTCTTACTGAGCCAGGTGCTGGTACAGATGCTCAGGGACAGCAGACAAAGGCTGTTTTAGATGGAGATGAATGGGTATTGAATGGCTCCAAAATCTTTATCACAAACGGTAAAGAAGCTGATGTTTATGTAGTATTTGCTGTAACAGGAACTATTCAGAAGGGTAACAGAAGCATTAAGGAAATCTCTGCATTTATCGTAGAAAAGGGAACTCCTGGATTTACATTCGGTACAAAGGAAAAGAAGATGGGTATCCGTGGTTCATCTACTTATGAATTAATCTTTACCGACTGCCGTATCCCGAAGGAAAACCTGTTAGGTAAGCAGGGACAGGGCTTCAAGATTGCAATGCATACACTTGATGGTGGACGTATTGGTATCGCTGCTCAGGCACTTGGACTTGCAGCAGGAGCTCTTGAAACAACAATTAAGTATGTACAGGAAAGAAAGCAGTTCGGACGTGCAATCGGAGCATTCCAGAATACACAGTTCCAGTTAGCTGACATGGCTACCAAGGTAGAAGCTGCAAGACTTCTTGTTTATAAAGCAGCACGTAAGAAAGACGCTTACAAGAAAGATCCTAAGGTATCTTACTCTGTAGAAGCAGCTCAGGCAAAATTATATGCAGCAGAAGTTGCTATGGAAGTTACTACTAAGGCTGTACAGCTTCATGGTGGTTATGGATACATCAGAGAATATGATGTTGAGCGTATGATGAGAGATGCTAAGATTACTGAAATCTACGAAGGAACATCCGAAGTTCAGAGAATGGTAATCTCCGCGAATCTGCTTAAGTAAGACGTCTGGATTTCGAACTGGACAGATGCCCTGCTTGCAGGCGCAGATGGACAGGACGAAAGACAGAGCGGTGCAGCGCAGCACCGCGAACGAAAAATGCGAAGCATTTCGAGTGCCGGCTTACTTAAAGAGTAAGCAAGGCGACCGGCGGCTTACTTATATATAAAATTATTATCAAATCGAAAATAAGGAGAGAAAGTACAATGAAAATTGTTGTTTGTGTTAAACAGGTACCTGATACAAAAGGTGGCGTTAAATTTAACCCCGATGGTACTCTTGACAGAGCTGCAATGCTTACCATTATGAATCCTGATGACAAAGCAGGATTGGAAGCAGCTCTTAGATTAAAAGATCAGTATGGCGCAGAAGTTACCGTTGTAACAATGGGACTTCCTAAGGCAGAAGAAGTTCTTCGTGAAGCTATGGCTATGGGCGCTGACAAGGGAATCCTTGTAACAGACAGAGTTCTTGGCGGAGCTGATACATGGGCAACTTCCCAGACACTTGCTGGAGCAATCCGCAACCTTGATTATGACTTAATCATTACCGGACGTCAGGCAATCGACGGTGATACCGCACAGGTTGGTCCTCAGATTTCCGAGCATCTTGGAATTCCTGTAATTTCTTATGCACAGAAAATCGAAGTAGAAGGCGACAGCGTAATCGTTGAACGTCAGTATGATGACAGATATCATGTTTTGAAAGCAAAAATGCCTTGCTTGATTACAGCACTTGCTGAATTAAACGAGCCTCGTTATATGACTCCAGGCGGAATTTTTGATGCATATGATGCAGATATCACTGTTTGGGGAAGAGCTGACCTTAAGGACGTAGAAGATTCCAACCTTGGTCTTAAGGGCTCACCTACACAGATTGCAAAAGCATCTGATAAGGTAAGAAAGGGTGCAGGCGAAAAGGTTACATTAGATCCTGCTGCATCTGTTGATTACATTATTGATAAGTTAAAAGAAAAACATGTCATTTAATGGGTGGAGGAAAAATAATGAATATTCAAGATTATAAGGGCGTATTTGTCTTTGCTCAGCAGGTAGACAATGAGCTTAGTGGAATTGCATTAGAATTAGTAGGCAAGGGAAAAGACCTTGCAAAGGATTTAGGAACAGAAGTTACTGCAGTATTAGTTGGTTCAGGTGTAGCTGCATTGGCAGATGAATTGGCAGAATACGGCGCAGACAAGGTTATCCTCGTAGATGACCCTGAATTAAAAGAATACAGAACAGAGCCTTATGCACATGCTCTTGCATCTGTAATCAAAGAGTTTAAGCCGGAAATTTTCTTAGTAGGTGCTACAGCAATTGGTCGTGACCTTGGCCCTAGAGTATCTGCAAGAATTCATACAGGTTTAACTGCAGACTGTACACAGCTTGAAATTGGTGATTTCCCAATCAATCCAATTCCTGGCAAAGAACAGCTTCATAACCAGTTATTAATGACCCGTCCTGCATTTGGTGGTAACACCATCGCAACCATCGCATGTCCGGAATTCCGTCCTCAGATGGCAACCGTACGTCCTGGTGTTATGCAGAAGGCTCCTAGAGAGGTTGGTAAGAAGGCAGAAGTAATCAATTACAATCCTGGATTTACTCCAGACAACAAATATGTTGAAATCTTAAAGGTTGTTAAGGCTGTATCTGATGTTGCTGATATCATGGATGCTAAGATTCTTGTATCTGGTGGACGTGGTGTTGGAAGCCCAGAAAACTTCAAGCTTTTGGAAGACCTTGCAGAAGTTCTTGGCGGAACCGTTAGCTGTTCCCGTGCTGTTGTAGATGCAGGATGGAAGCCAAAAGATTTACAGGTTGGACAGACCGGTAAGACCGTTCGTCCTAATGTATACTTTGCAATCGGTATTTCCGGAGCAATTCAGCATGTAGCTGGTATGGAAGAATCTGATATCATCATCGCAATCAACAAAGACGAAACAGCTCCTATCTTTGATGTAGCTGATTATGGTATTGTTGGTGATTTGAATAAGATTGTTCCTGCATTAACTGAAAAGTTAAAAGCAGAACTTGCTGCAGCAGAATAATTGGAATCAAACAATTATTACGATATAGTGTAAGCAGAATGTACAAGGGATGTGGTGAATGTTCACCACATCCCTTTTTATGTGTTGTATGTAATGTATGTATTTGTTGGAGAGATTTCTTGTTCGTGGGATTTCTTGTTTGAGAGATTTCTTCTGTTATCCATAGCTTCTGTTATACAAAGTTTCTGATATGCAAAGCTTCTGGTATATAAAGCTTCTGGTATATAAAGCTCCTGTTATGCAAGATTTTCTATATGGCAAAAAGTTTGCATGAAATGTCCAAAGGCCATGTGCCGTGCGATAGATTTTTTCTATATACAAAAATGCAAGCTGAAATTATTCCAAATTTTGTGAGCTGTTTTCTATATACAAATAAAATGAATCATAATATCCAAAATAGCGGCAAATTTTGGGTATTATGAGAACTATAATTTTCTATATAGAAAACATTGGGATAGTTTCAAGCAGAATATCTCGATATAGAAAAGATTTTCCTGATTTTGGGATGTAAAAGTAAAGAAATATTGCATATCGAAAATGGCAGGAATTATAAGCACATTTCATGAGGCAGACAGGAAGAATTTCCTGATTGATATGGATGCCACAATGTGAATATTGCTCACGGAGGGTATAGCAGGACAAAGCAAGCCACTATACCCACCCACCCCGTCCGACGGAGGGTATAGCAGGACAAAGCAAGCCACTATACCCAACCACCCCGTCCGACGGAGGGTATAAAAGAGCAAAGCAAGCAAAAACACCCAGCCCTTGCGCCCGATGGAGGGTATAAAAGAGCAAAGCACGCAAAAATACCCACCCACCCCACACGACGGAGGGTATAAAAGAGCAAAACAAGCCACTATACCCAATCACCCCACACAATGGAGGGTATAAAAGAACAAAACAAGCCACTATACCCAATCGACACACTTCAACTGCCACATCTCAACCATCACACCCCAACCACCGCATCATCGCCCGCACCCAGTCACCACCTCCCACCACGCTACCACATCCCATCAAGAGGACACGCAATGCTTCAGGCAACTGCATTGACGCATTGACATTAAAACACCGTGCCGATATAATCAGAATCAGAAAAGCGAGGGAAAACATTATGAATCGTGCACAGAAGAATACCATCAATCAGATGCAAAAGAAAATAAGAAAATTGCTGCAGCAGACGCCAAAGCAGAAGCTGGTAAAGAAAATTCATAAGTCCCAAAAGAATAGAGAACGTAATCGTCAAAAGATTCAGAAAGTAAAGACAAAATATAAGATAAAAAACATAAAGCAGGAAAGCAAGCGCAAGGATAAATTTCTTGTCCGAATTGACCGGATTCTGGGCGTTGCGGTGTTCCTGATTGGAGCTGTCATTATGGCGATAGATGGACTGCTCGACAGCAGAAAACTACATGATAAAAAATAGAAGATGCGCTGCAAACAGGCAGCTGCATGTCAGAAAACTACGCACCAGAAAATAAAAATGGGGGGTAACACAAGTGGGAAAAACAATTTTAGATTATGAAACGGTAGATTTTGATGAGAAAGAGAAATGTCTTGTTATTATTGACCAGACATTGCTTCCGGGAAAAACAGAAATTATAAAGCTGAAGACGGCGCAGGAAATCTGGGATGCTATTTATCTGTTAAAGGTCAGAGGGGCACCGGCAATTGGAGTTGCGGCGGCCTTTGGATTATATCAGCTTGCATATCAAATCATAGATAAAAATACAGATATTGCGTATGACGAGTTTTATAAAGAATTTAAGGAGCAGAAGGATTATCTGAATTCCTCCCGCCCGACGGCAGTAAACCTTTCCTGGGCGCTGAACCGTATGGATGCACTTTGCCGGAGACTGCATGAAAAAGGAAAAAGTGTTGCCGATATTGTGGAAGAACTTGGAAAAGAAGCAGCAGAAATAAAGAGAGAGGACATCTGGGTATGCAAGTCGATTGGAGAATTCGGTTTGACACTTGTGAAACCGGGGGATGGAATTCTGACGCATTGTAACGCAGGACAGCTTGCTACCTGCAAATATGGAACCGCGACGGCACCGATTTACCTGGGACAGGAACGGGGCTATGGCTTTAGGGCTTTTGCGGATGAAACAAGACCACTGCTTCAGGGAGCAAGACTGACGGCGTATGAACTTCATTCAGCCGGTGTGGATGTTACGCTGATTTGTGACAATATGTCGGCAATGGTAATGAAAAATGGATGGGTAAATGCAGTATTTGTAGGATGTGACCGTGTGGCTGCCAATGGGGATGCAGCAAATAAAATCGGAACTTCCGTAGTTGCAGCAGTTGCGAAACAGTACGGTGTACCGATGTATATCTGCGCACCAACATCTACCATCGACTATGACTGTCCGACCGGAAATGAAATTCAGATTGAACAGAGAAAACCGGAAGAGGTTACGGAAATGTGGTACAAGGAGCGTATGGCTCCGGAGGGAGTAAAAGTATTCAATCCGGCATTTGATGTGACGGACCATTCCCTGATTACAGCAATTGTAACCGAATATGGAATTGCAAGGGCGCCGTTTACGGAATCCCTGCAGGAGATTCGGAGAAAAAAAGAGGCACAGCATGGCAAAAAATAAATCATCAAAAAATTACATGTCTGAAAAACAGGCAAAAGAAGCAATTCTTGATATCGGGCAACGGATGTATGTCCGAAACTTTGTGGCGGCAAATGATGGAAATATTTCCATAAAGACAGGAGATAATGAAATCTGGGCAACCCCGACCGGTGTTTCCAAAGGATTTATGAAAAAGAAAATGCTGGTGAAGGTTGATTTGGAGGGAAATATTCTTGAGGGAACCTATAAGCCTTCTTCAGAGCTGAAAATGCACCTGCGTGCCTACAAAGAAAATCCGGATATCTGTTCCGTATGTCATGCACATCCACCGATTTGTACGAGCTTTGCCATTGCCGGGATCCCATTGGATATCCCGGTACTTGCCGAGGCAATTATTACACTTGGTGATGTGCCGGTTGCACCCTATGCAGAGCTTGGTTCCAAAGAAGTGCCGGAGGTGATTGCACCGTATTGCCATACACATAATGGAGTTTTGCTTGCCAATCATGGAGCAGTAACCTGGGCGGAGGATGCCTATGCGGCATACTATCGGTTGGAATCTATGGAATATTATGCAAATATTTTGCTGATTACAGGAAAAATCCTGGGCAAACAAAATGAATTCACGCAGGAGCAGATTAATCGCCTCCTTGCGATGCGTGAAAAATTTGGGATAAAGCGTGGAGGCACACCACATCCAAAACAATAGAAGGTTGTAATGGTTCAGCTATGCGGAACGGTTAAAAAGTTTATAAAAATTTAAGAATTTTAAGAAATTTTATTGCATATAGAATGATGATATGATATATTATCTTATGTTGAAGTGTTAAAGCGTTGAAGTATTAATGCTTTTTCATACTCTGGAGAGTCCCTGATAAGGGCGCCGAAGGTGTACGGCAATCCGTGTGGATTGTTAATCTCTCAGGCAAAAGGACAGAGCATACTATATGCATGTTCTACTCTTTGGAGGGCTGATTCGTATCAGCTCTTTATTTTTTTGCATGATTCCATGGGAAACATGGAAATGCGTATTTTGAAAAAGAGAGGAAGGAACAAAAAATGAGTTTTGGAGATTTGGTAAACGATGTATTAGGAAAAGTTGACGATTTCGTCTGGGGAGTTCCGCTGATCGTGTTAATTTTGGCGGTGGGACTTTTGCTGACGTTACGTGTCAGAGGAATACAGTTCCGTAAATTGGGACTGGCATTTAAGTACATATTTGAAAATGACAGCTCGGGAAAACATGGTGAAGTCAGCAGCTTCGGTGCTCTTTGTACCGCATTATCTGCAACCATCGGAACCGGAAACATTGTCGGTGTTGCAACTGCAATTTGTGCCGGTGGTCCCGGAGCACTGTTCTGGATGTGGATTGCCGCATTACTTGGAACTGCGACAAAGTATGCAGAATGTCTTTTGGCAACCAAATACCGTGTGGTAGCAGAAGACGGACATATTTTGGGCGGACCCTTCTACTATATCGAAAATGGTATGGGAAAGAAATGGAAATGGCTTGGTGTGTTTTTCGCAATTTTTGGCCTTGGTGCCGGACTTCTTGGTATCGGAACGATTACACAGGTAAACGGTATTACTACCGCAGTAGAGAACTTCTTTGACCCGGCAAAAGCACATATTGCATTTAATATTGGGGAATATTCCTATACATGGGCCGTAGTGATTTCCGGTGTTCTTGTGACATTGTGCGTTGCACTCGTTGTTATTGGCGGTATTAAGCGTATTTCCAATGTATCACAGGTTATTGTGCCGTTTATGGCAGTGTTGTATGTAGTATTTGCCATCATTATTCTTGGGGCAAATATTACGAAGATTCCGGCAGCTTTTGTGGAAATCATTGAAGGTGCATTTGGTATTAAGCCGTTTACGGGTGGTGTGTTAGGTTCGATACTTATTGCTATGCAGAAGGGTATTGCAAGAGGTATCTTCTCTAACGAAGCAGGACTTGGTAGTGCACCGATTGCAGCTGCAGCAGCAAAAGTGGATTCTCCTGCCAAGCAGGGATTGATTTCGATGACCGGTACCGTAATTGATACTTTAATTATTTGTACCATGACAGGTCTTACCATTGTATTGACCGGTGCATATAAAGTAGAAGGATTGGAAGGTGCTGCCGTTACCGATTATGCATTCCAGAACGGACTTCATTTCCTTCCAAACGGATTTGCTTCATTTGTATTAATGGTCTGCCTTGTATTCTTTGCGTTTACGACTATTCTTGGCTGGGATTACTACAGTGAAAGATGTCTGGAGTATCTGACCGGCGGCAAGATGAAGGTAGTAAAGGTATATCGTTGGCTATATATCCTTGCCGTTTTGATTGGACCGTTTTTAACCGTATCTGCCGTATGGACACTTGCAGATATTATGAATGGTCTGATGGCACTTCCAAACCTCATTGCATTGATTGCATTGAGTGGTGTGGTTGCAGCAGAAACGAAATTGTATTTTGACAATTTGAAGAAATAACGGGAATTTATAAATACCGAAAGGGAGTTGGTCACACAACTCCCTTTTTTCATGCATTTTACTAGACACCAAACGGGAAAAGTAGTAAATTAATGATATGTATGTGTCAGATTATGGAAAGGATGATGTGTGATGGAAAGAAAAGTTGTTTTAGCTGGAGCATGCCGTACGGCAATTGGAACGATGGGCGGAACATTAAGTAATACACCGGCACCTGATTTGGGAACCGTTGTAATAAAGGAAGCATTAAAAAGAGCCGGTGTAAAGCCGGAGCAGGTAGATGAAGTATATATGGGATGTGTAATCCAGGCAGGACTTGGACAGAACCCGGCAAGACAGGCAGCGGTAAACGCCGGAATCCCGGTAGAGGTACCGGCAACCACGATTAATGTACTTTGTGGTTCAGGACTTCATTGTGTGAACCTTGCAGCAAAGCTGATTGCATGTGGAGATGCCGATATTATTGTGGCAGGTGGTATGGAAAATATGTCCAAGGCACCGTATTTGTTATATAATGCAAGATTTGGCTATCGTATGGGTGCAGCTATGATGGATGATGCACTGTTACGCGATGCACTTCATGATGCTTTTGGCGGATATCATATGGGAATTACTGCAGAAAACATTGCAGAGGACTGGGGACTTACCAGAGAACAGCTCGATGAGTTTGCAGCATGGAGCCAGAATAAGTGCGAAAAGGCACGTGCAGAAGGTAAGTTTAAAGACGAAATTGTTCCGATTGAGGTTAAGCAGAAAAAAGGAACAGTGATTTTTGATACCGATGAAGGACCAAGAGCAGGAGTTACGGTAGAGAGCCTTAGCAAGCTGCGTCCTGCATTTAAGGAAGGCGGTAAGGTTACCGCAGGTAATGCATCCGGAATTAATGACGGTGCAGCTGCCATCGTGGTAATGAGTGAAGAAAAGGCAAAAGAACTTGGCATCAAGCCGATGGCAACCTGGATTGGCGGAGAACTGGCAGGGGTAGAACCAAGAATTATGGGAATCGGCCCGGTTGCTTCTACGCGTAAGGTAATGGCAAAGAAAGGTTATAAAATTGAGGACTTTGATCTGATTGAGGCAAACGAAGCATTTGCAGCGCAGTCAGTTGCAGTAGGTCATGACCTTGGATTTGATATGGATAAATTAAATGTAAATGGTAGTGCGATTGCACTTGGACATCCGGTTGGTGCATCGGGATGCCGTATTCTGGTTACATTGTTATATGAAATGCAAAGGCGCCATGCAAAGAAAGGACTTGCAACACTTTGCGTAGGTGGCGGTATGGGATGCTCTGCCATTGTGGAAATGGAAGATTAACAGGAAGGATTGGAACGTTTATGGCAAATATTATTTCAGATGAAACCATTGAATATGTAGGAATCCTTGCAAAGCTTGAACTCTCGGAAGAAGAGAAGGAACAGGCAAAAAAGGATATGGGCAGTATGCTTGATTATATTGATAAGCTGGGCGAACTGGATACGACGGGCGTGGAACCGATGTCCCATGTTTTTCCAGTACAGAATGTTTTCCGTGAAGATGTTGTTACAAACGGAGACATGCGCGAGGACATTTTACAAAATGCACCCGGCGTGAAGGACGGCATGTTTATGGTGCCGAGAACATTTGATTAGAAAGGAAATATTGCATGAGAATCTTAGATTACACAGCGGTAGAACTGGCAGAAGCAATTAAAAAGAAAGAAGTTACCGTTATGGAAGCAGTAGAAGCAGTTCTTCAGCAGATAAAGGCAAAAGAAGAAACACTTCACTGCTATGTAACGATTGACGAAGAAGGTGCCAGAAAGCAGGCACAGGAGATTCAGGAAAAGATTAATGCCGGAGAGTTAAATGGTCCACTTGCAGGAGTTCCGGTAGCAATTAAGGATAACATGTGTACGAAAGGAATGCTGACAACCTGCTCTTCCAAAATTCTTGGAAACTTTATTCCAACGTTTTCTTCGGAGGCAGTATTGAATTTGCAGAAAGCAGGAGCAGTAATTCTCGGAAAAACCAATATGGATGAATTTGCAATGGGGTCGACAACAGAAACCTCTGCATTTGGAGCAACAAGAAACCCCTGGCAGGAAGAGCATGTACCCGGAGGTTCCTCCGGAGGTTCTGCAGCAGCAGTTGCAGCCGAAGAATGCTTTTTTGCATTGGGCTCTGATACCGGTGGTTCGATTCGTCAGCCGGCATCCTATTGTGGCGTCGTTGGTATGAAGCCTACGTATGGAACTGTATCCCGTTACGGACTGATTGCTTATGGCTCTTCTCTGGATCAGATAGGACCTTTATGTAAGGATGTCAGAGACTGTGCAACGATTATGGAAGTAATTGCATCCCATGATACGAAGGATTCTACATCCGTAGAGCGTGAGGATACCGATTTTACATCCGCGCTTGTCGATGATGTAAAAGGAATGAAGATTGGAATTCCGAGAGATTATTTTGGAGAAGGACTTGATTCTGAAGTAAAAGATGCGGTTTTACAGGCAGCAGAGGAATTGAAGAAAAAGGGCGCGATTGTAGAAGAATTTGACTTAAGCCTTGTGGAATATGCCATTCCGACCTATTATACGATTGCAGCAGCAGAGGCAAGCTCCAACCTGGAACGATTTGACGGTATTAAATACGGATATCGTACTGAAGAGTACGAAGGACTTCATAATATGTATAAAAAGACACGTTCCGAAGGATTTGGACCGGAGGTAAAACGTCGTATCATGCTGGGAAGCTTTGTGCTGAGCTCCGGATACTATGATGCTTATTATTTGAAAGCGCTTCGCGTAAAGGCACTGATTAAGAAAGCCTTTGATGAAGCTTTTGCAAAATATGATTTGATTCTTGCACCATGTGCGCCGACAACGGCACCAAAGCTGGGAGACAGCTTGTCTGATCCGATTAAAATGTATTTAAGTGATATTTATACGATTTCAGTAAATCTTGCAGGTCTTCCGGGAATCAGCATTCCCTGTGGAATAGACTCTAAGGGATTGCCTATCGGGTTACAGATGATTGGAGACTGCTTTAAGGAAAAGAACCTGATTCGTGCAGCGTATACTTATGAATGTAGCCGGGGAGCTTTTGGAAGAAAGGAGGACAGGTAAATGGCAAAACAGTATGAAACAGTCATTGGTCTGGAAGTCCATGTCGAGCTTGCAACAAAGACCAAAATTTTCTGCGGATGCTCTACTGCGTTTGGTGGAGACCCGAATACACATACCTGCCCTGTTTGTACCGGTATGCCGGGAAGTCTTCCGGTGCTCAATAAACAGGTTTTGGAATATGCGGTTGCCGTAGGTCTTGCAACCAACTGCACAATTACACAATATTGTAAATTTGACAGAAAGAATTATTTTTATCCGGATAATCCACAGAATTACCAGATTTCGCAGTTGTATCTGCCTATTTGCAGAAACGGTAAGGTTGAAATTGAAACAGAAGAGGGTACCAAGTTTATCGGAATCCATGAGATTCATATGGAAGAGGATGCCGGAAAACTGATTCATGATGAGTGGGAGGACTGCTCCTTAGTCGATTATAACCGTTCCGGAGTTCCGCTGATTGAAATCGTATCCGAGCCGGATATGCGTAGTGCCGATGAAGTTATTGCTTATCTGGAAAAGCTTCGTATGATTGTACAGTATCTGGGTGCTTCCGATTGTAAGCTTCAGGAAGGCTCCATGCGTGCAGACGTAAACCTTTCCGTGCGTGAGGTGGGAGCAACGGAATTCGGAACACGTACGGAAATGAAGAACCTTAACTCCTTTAAATCCATCCGCCGTGCGATTGAAGGCGAGCGTGAACGCCAGATTGATTTGATTGAGGACGGGCAGAAGGTTATTCAGGAAACAAGACGTTGGGACGACAATGTCGGCGAATCTTATGCGATGCGTAGCAAAGAGGATGCACAGGATTACCGTTATTTCCCGGACCCGGATTTGGTTCCGATTGTATTAAGTGATGAATTCCTGGAAAAGATTCGTGAACAACAGCCGGAATTCCGAAATGAAAAGATGGAACGTTATCGGAGAGAATTCGAAATACCGGATTATGATATTGATATTATTACAGGCTCCAAGCGGATGGCAGATCTTTTTGAAGCAACTGTAGCGTTGGGAGCAGCACCGAAAAAGGTTTCCAACTGGCTGATGGGTGAAACGCTCCGTCTGTTGAAAGAAGAAGAGATGGATGCCGAGGATATCTGTTTTTCACCGGAGCATCTGGCAGCGCTGATTCAGTTACAGGATTCCAAAGCTATCAATGGTTCTGTGGCAAAAGAAGTGTTTGAGGTGATGTTCCATGAGGATATTGACCCGGTAGCATATGTCGAAGAAAAAGGACTGAAAACCGTAAATGATGAGGGAGCGCTTCGCAAGACCATAGAAGAGGTAATTGCTGCAAATCCGCAATCCGTAGAAGACTACCGGAACGGAAAAGAAAAAGCAATTGGTTTCCTGGTAGGACAGACCATGAAAGCCATGCAGGGAAAATGTGATCCCGGTATGGTAAATCAGTTATTAAAGGAATTGCTATAAAGAAAACTCAAAAAGAGCTTTTTGTGATTTTGTACAAAAAAGCTCTTTTTTCTTTGTCTGTTTTTACATATTTCCCATTGCATAACCGGATAGAATATGGTAGAATATCCATCAATGGCGAACAAGTGTCTTTGAGCGAAAGACCAATAAAGACGAGTGTACGTGGGAGAAACACATGGGAAGCAAATATTATGTGGTAAAGGAACAGGCAGTTCCGGAGGTGCTGCTGAAGGTGGTAGAAGCCAAGAAACTTCTGGATACCGGAAGAGTTTCCTCTGTGAATGAGGCAACGGAGTCTGTCGGAATCAGTCGAAGTTCCTTTTATAAGTATCGGGATGATATTTTTGAATTTCATGACAATGCGCAGGGAACGACCATTACGCTGACCTTTCAGATGGCAGATGAGCCGGGCGTTCTTTCCGATGTACTCAAAATCATTGCTGATTTTGGTGCAAATATCCTGACCATTCACCAGAGTATTCCCATTAACGGAATGGCATCTTTGAGCCTGAGTGTTCAGGTATTAAAGACAACAGGAAACATTTCCGAAATGCTGGATACCATGGAGCAGCATAAAGGTGTCCGCAATGTAAAAGTAATTGCGCAGGATGCCGGATAATAAAGCAAAAAAAGAACAGCGAATAAAAAAGAAGGAAACGAGAACAAATATAGTAAAGCAGAGGAGAAATAAAAATGATTCAAGTAGCAGTAATGGGTTATGGTACCGTAGGAAGCGGTGTAGTCGAAGTAATTGAGAAGAACAAGAAGGAAATCAACAAGAAATCCAATGATGAACTGAACATCAAATATATTCTTGATTTAAGAGACTTCCCCGGAGACCCTTATGAAAGTAAAATTGTACATGATGTGGAGCAGATTCTGGGAGACCCCGAAGTTCAGATTATCTGTGAAACGATGGGTGGATTAAAACCGGCATATGATTTTACCAAGCGTGCACTTTTAAGTGGAAAGAGTGTCTGCACTTCGAACAAAGAGCTCGTAGCAGCACATGGACCGGAACTGATTCAGATTGCACACGAACATAACTGCAACTATCTGTTTGAGGCAAGCGTTGGTGGTGGAATCCCGATTATCCGTCCGCTCAACTATTCTCTGACCGCAGAAAAAATTGATGCGATTTCCGGTATTTTAAATGGAACGACCAATTACATCCTTACCAAAATGGAAAAGGAAGGTGCTGCCTTTGATGAAGTATTGAAGGAAGCACAGGAAAAAGGATATGCAGAACGCAACCCGGAAGCGGATATTGAAGGATATGATGCATGTCGTAAAATTGCAATCCTGTCCTCTTTAATGTGTGGCAAAACCGTGAATTATGAAAATGTATATACCGAAGGAATTACAAAAATCACAGCAACTGATTTTGTTTATGCAAAAGCAATGAACCGTACGATTAAACTGCTCGGTATTGGAAAGGAAGAAGACGGAAAGTTCTATGCGATGGTAGCACCATTCCTGATTCCGTTAGGACATCCGTTATCCATGGTAAACGATGTGTTTAATGCCGTATGCGTTCATGGAAATATGCTCGGAGACTCCATGTATTATGGAAGAGGCGCAGGTAAGCTGCCGACAGCCAGTGCCGTTGTTTCGGATGTGGTAGACTGTGCAAGACACATTGGAAAGATTATTACCTGCTTCTGGGATGCAGAAGAAGTAAAAATGACCGGCATCGAAGAAGTGTCCCATAAATTCTTTGTCCGGGTGGATGCAGACAAGGAAAGTGATGCATTACGTGTGTTTGAAGGCGTCAGTGTTGTAAATGCCGATGTGAAGGATGAATTTGCATTTGTTACCTCCCGTATGACAGAGGCAGAATTTGACAAAAAAGCACAGGAAGTTGGAATTATCAGTAGAATTCGTATGGAATTTTAATAAGATATAGTAAGAAGCTTTGAGGAGAAAGAGAATTATGAAAAAGGTAGTGAAATTTGGCGGAAGCTCTCTTGCCAGTGCAGAACAGTTCCGTAAGGTGGGAGACATTATCCATGCAGATGCAGAAAGACGTTTTGTAGTACCATCCGCACCGGGCAAGCGTTTTTCCAATGATATTAAAGTAACCGATATGCTTTATGGCTGCTATGATTTGGCAGAAGCAGGAAAGAGTTTCAAGAAGGAATTGCAGGCTATCAAAGAGCGCTATCAGGAAATTATTGATGGATTGGGCTTGAAGCTTTCCCTGGAAGAGGAATTCAAGACGATTGAACAGAATTTTACGAATAAAGCAGGAAACAACTACGCAGCATCCAGAGGCGAGTACCTGAACGGTATTATTATGGCAAACTACCTCGGCTATGAGTTTATTGATTCTGCGGAAGTGATTCGCTTTGATGAAAACGGAGAATTTGATTCCGAAACAACAAATGAGATTTTGAGTAAGCGTCTGCAGGACAAAGAGAATGCGGTAATTCCGGGATTTTATGGAGCATATGCAGATGGCACCGTAAAGACCTTCTCCAGAGGAGGTTCTGATATTACCGGTTCTATCGTAGCAAGAGCAGTGAAGGCTGATGTATATGAAAACTGGACAGATGTATCCGGCTTTCTGATTGCTGACCCGAGAATCATTGAAAATCCGCAGGGCATTGATACGATTACGTATCGGGAATTGCGTGAGCTGTCTTATATGGGAGCCAGTGTGCTTCATGAGGATGCGATTTTCCCGGTTCGTCGGGAAGGAATTCCGATTAACATCCGTAACACCAACTGTCCGGAGGCAAATGGAACATGGATTGTAGAGAGTACGTGTCAGAAATCAAAATTCGTAATTACCGGAATTGCAGGTAAAAAGGGATTTTGTGCAGTAAATATTGAAAAGGCCATGATGAACTCCGAAATTGGATTCGGAAGAAAAGTCTTACAGGCATTTGAAGATTATGGAATTTCCTTTGAACATGTTCCATCCGGAATTGATACTCTTACTGTATTTGTGCATCAGGATGAATTTATGGATAAAGAGCAGAAGGTGGTTTCAGCCATTCATCGCCTGGCTGATCCGGACAGCGTAGATATTGAGGCTGACCTTGCATTGATTGCAGTTGTAGGACGTGGAATGAAATCAACGAGAGGAACGGCAGGAAGAATTTTCTCTGCGTTGGCACATGCGAATGTGAATGTTAAGATGATTGACCAGGGTTCCAGTGAGTTGAATATTATTATCGGAGTTGCAAACGAAGATTTTGAAACGGCAATAAAAGCAATTTATGATATCTTTGTAGTAGCACAGTTATAGAATGAAAGAAATAAAAAAAGAGCCTTTCCTTACAGGAGAGGCTCTTTTAACATCGTGTCAAAAGTGATGGATTCATCAAACAGATAATTCAGATATTGAACAGCGGTTTCCTGATGCAGGCTGGTTGCTGAAATACCAAATACCGGATGACTTCCGGCATAGCACTCCGATTTCTCAACGAAAGAAGAGGAATCTAAGTAAATGCCGACAGGAACATGTTCTTCGTCCTCATAATCTACATAGTAAAAATAGGGTTCGTATTTTTGAATTTCTTCAGAAGACAGTACGGTACGTAAGTCAAGAAACATCTGGCTTTTGGCATAAGTTTCGTAATTGTTTTCATCAAAAACAATAGCATCCAGTTCGTTTGTCTGTGACATGGCAATGATTTTTTGCATAATTACCATATCGTATTCGGAACTTGGTGCTGTTGGAGTGTCGGTTGCCTGTCCGACAGAAGCATCTAATGTAGTGTTGGTATCGATATAACAGTCATAATGTTCTGTATCCAGATCTGCATATTCGGCAAAAGATTCACCGACAGCTTCGGAAGACAACGGCTGGGAGTTTACCATCAGCGCATAGAAGCAATAGTCTTTTGAAGTTGTAACTGCATGAATAAAATAGACGATAAGTGCAACGAGACAGATGACCGCCAATGCATGGAAACGGTAATATTCCCATAGATAGGCTGCTTTCTCTTTCGGAGTCATATCCTTTAATTTATGATTCTGTTCGCGGATTTCATCCATCACACCGCGATATTCCTGTTCTTTTTTTGTACTCATTTTAGTATCTCCTTTTAATCTTCTTCTATCTTAGCGACAGAAAAGAAAGAAGTCAATTCTTCTATTGGAAACTTAATAAACATTTCCCTATTTTTATAAAAAATTTAGGAAAAAAGCCACCTTGAAACTTTGGACAAAATATAATATCATAATATAGATGCACTATAAATTATTGTGGAGGACTGTCTATGAATGAGACTTATGTAGAATGGCTGGTAAAACAAAAAACATCAATTCTGCTGAAACCATTAAGCTACCTTCTTTATGTAGTAGGGGCAATAGTGCTTTTGCTTGGAATGGGTGTCACGAATATACCATTTATTATTGTTGGCATTGTGTTGGGAATCGGTGGATATTTTGCCCAGATGCGCAGTGCTGTTGAATACGAATATCTGTATGTGGACCGTGAAATTACCATAGACCGGATTCTTGGAAAGAGCAGAAGAAAGAAGATGGCTACGTTTGATTTGGGAAAAGTAGAAGTAATGGCTCCAATGAATTCCCATCATCTGGATGCGTATACCGGACGTAATTGCAAAACCGTAGATTACAGTTCCAAACAAAAAAAACAACCTGAAGCCCGTTATGTATTTTATTATGATGGGCAGCAGAAAGTGATTTTTGAACCAAATGAAGCAATGTTGAAAGCAATGCGGTTTGTTGCACCACATAAGGTGTTTACAGACTGATATGCCGCAAAAACGGCAGAATAAATACACACATAACTAGGAGGAGACAAAATGGGTCAGATTATAGGCGAAGGCATTACATTTGATGATGTGCTTTTAGTACCGGCATATTCACAGGTAGTTCCGAACGAGGTTGATTTAACGACCTGGTTAACCAAAAAAATCAAGTTAAATATTCCGATGATGAGTGCCGGAATGGATACGGTAACAGAACACCGTATGGCAATTGCCATGGCAAGACAGGGCGGTATCGGTATCATTCACAAGAATATGTCGATCAAGGATCAGGCGGATCAGGTAGACAAGGTAAAGCGTTCGGAGAACGGCGTCATTACGGATCCCTTCTATCTGTCTGCTGAGCATACTCTTGCGGATGCAGAGGATCTGATGCGGAAGTTCCGGATCAGCGGTGTTCCGATTACCGAGGGCAAGAAGCTGGTCGGCATCATCACAAACCGTGATCTGAAGTTCGAGACCGACTATACCAAGAAGATCAGTGAGGTTATGACCTCTGAGAATCTGGTAACCGGACGTGCCGGCACAACGCTGGAGGAGGCGAAGAAGATTCTGGCTGCCTCCAAGAAGGAGAAGCTTCCGATCGTTGATGACGATTACAATCTGGTTGGCCTGATTACCATCAAGGATATCGAGAAGACCATTAAGTATCCGCTTTCCGCAAAGGACTCCATGGGACGTCTTCTGTGCGGCGCAGCCGTCGGCATCACCGCAAACGTTCTGGACCGCGTGGAAGCTCTGGTCAATGCCAAGGTTGACTGCATCGTTCTGGATTCCTCCCATGGTCATTCCGAGAACGTTCTGCGCTGCCTCCGCATGATCAAGGATGCATATCCGGATCTGGATGTCATCGCAGGAAACATTGCAACCGGCGAAGGCGCAGCCGACCTCATCAAGGCCGGAGCTGATGCGGTCAAGGTTGGTATCGGACCTGGCTCCATCTGCACGACCCGTGTCGTTACCGGCTGCGGCGTTCCGCAGATTACCGCAATCATGGATGCCTATGCAGTCGCAAAGGAATCCGGCATTC
>OQVT01000690.1_pt1 | contig 19879 bp, 19 predicted proteins | sample 1691561 | NCBI WGS metagenome assembly OQVT01 (sample SAMN03418260, study PRJEB22391) | human gut metagenome | biome: human-gut; feature: organic feature; material: feces | host: Homo sapiens | place: Tanzania | collected 2013-01 | reverse complement strand
TCTCTTTCGATTCTTTATATATAGCCCATGTCTGATGGCATGGGAAGAGAATTCATGTATCTGTCTTAACATGCAACTAATCGCTATTTTATCCCGAATTGGGGTAGGAGTTACTAAAATGGCCTCCCCCTTTCTTAAACATATATTTCGGAATGTATAAATCTTTTGGATCCATTGCCTCTCTTCTTACTGAGTAGTCTGGCAGCAAGTGGGCATAAATTCCTTTTCTCGACAATTGCATATTCAGTGCACTATGGCGAGTTTTTCCTCTCTCTGTCAAAGACAATTTCTTCCCCTCCTTTTTAAGGTATCCTTCAGCAAGCAGTCTGTCCACTGTCTGGCTCAGTCGCTTCAAGTCAATGCCAGTTGCTTTCAGAAAAGGGCGTATTTCTCCCTTTACCTGTATGTATTTCAACAATGCAACTTCATACTCAATATCTGGGATAGGGCGAATTCTTTCCATGCCAGTAAATTGGAAATGTATTATTTGGGCATCGTTTCAGACAAATCAGGCCCTCTGATTCTTTATACCCGAAGTGATTGTTTCTTACTTGAAAGATTGTCTCCATCTCGTTCATAAGCTCAATATTCTTAACCAGACTATCGCCTTTGTAGTAATCTCGGATTCCTCGTCCCTGAATAAGCTTGGTTATCACAGGTACATCAAGTTCTTTCAGCCTTTCTTTGCCCTGCTTTAGTGCTGCTACACACATAATGACCATCCTACCCTCTATCTCTTTGGCTTTTTCCTTCAGGTCCTCCATACATGCTACAGCAGTATCTCCTGTTCCAACAAAGTCATCTACCAATATGAATAGTGATGTTTTAAAGTCTTTCACCTGTTTCGTCAGGTCACTCATATTGTCCAGTACTATCACCTGTTTTACCAGTTGCGACTTCACCTGTGGGTTCTTTATCTCATACAACACTACGCCCGAGCTTTTGCTCTTCCGTTGGTCCTCCTTTTTGATACAACGTATCACGTAATAATTCTCGTAGCTTTTAAACTCCGTGAGTATTTTGTTCAGCAAGTCAACAATATCCTTCGTATAGTCCGTTTGCCAGTGAAAACGGGATGTTAAATCCAGAAACAGCGATTTCTGGTTCTCGTTCAGTTTTCCAAGCATATCAAGATAATTATTTATCACTATCTCATGGCCAAAGTAAGCCATCCAATTCTTCTCCTCGAATATCTTTGTTATCAGATACAAGTCGTCTGCTGTCACCAGACTCCTCGACTTCTTAACAAAGCTTTTCCGCTGAATATGTCTTTTTACAGATTCTATTGTCATCCCAACCTGCTTTTTTTATCGCCAAATGTGACAATTCACTTGTAAGTGTCCAATTTATCGTAATCTCCTTAAATCAGGGTATTTGCGAGTACCTTTATTCTGTTGAGATCACTAAAATTTAGGATTTATTTAATTTATTACCAATTTGGGAGTATCATTTTTTCAAAATCATGCCCACCATTGTTTCACAATGTCATAGCCCCGTCCTTTAATCCTTGTACAACATCAGACATCAGACTTCAAACTTCAACCTTCAGACGTCAGACATCAGCCCTCAGACTTGTCTTTGCGAGCCTGCTTGTTCATATCCTTCTGACGCTTAAGCTCGATCAACATTTCTGCATTGCGATTATCCATCTGCTTAAGCTGTCGTTGGAGTTCTGCGAGTTGGTCCATCATTCTAATCTGACTTTCAGAAGCACGCATATTGATGGATGTGAGTTCATCGATACGCTTATGAAGTCGCTCTTCACGAGCACGGGCTTCTTCGTCCTGTTTGTCAAGTTTCTCAGTCTGCTATCTAGTTTCTCATGCAGTTTCTTATTCTCTGCCTGGGAAGCCAGCAGCATCTTAATGACGGGGGCTTTATCCATATTTCAACAGATTATATTTTATCTGAAACAGAGCTGTCCCCGTGTCACCATCCCCATGTCACATTATCTAATCTTATACAAGAACTTCTTCAACCATGTAGGCGAAACAGTCATGATTGCCATAGCCAAAGCGAATAGATTGGCACTAACATCATATTTCATAGCCTTGTTTATCTCCATACGCGACCTCATCATTTGCTTGGCACGTTTCCAACCATTTCTTCGCTCATAAAAATCCTTGGCTACTCGAAAGTTTAAGACTGTGTCTGGAAGATTAGCAAAAATGCACCCACTCATGAAACCATCAAACCAAAGCATAGTATCTTGATTCTTGCGATATTCAGGTCTATACCAAGTATTGACCTTGCCATTATACTTAGCCACCTTATCGAAATAACTCTTACGAAAGAAAGTGGCAGGATGAGCTAAAGGATCACGATAGCGGAAGAATTTTCGACATTCCTTGTGATTTAAAGGGTATATCACCTTCTTTCCATTTTTCTCGCTTTGATCATCAATTTCCTCAATAGCACCACCTACGACATCTACTTCTGCATGCTTCAACAAATAGTCCAACTGTATTTCAAATCGATTGTTTACACAAACATCATCTGCATCCATTCTAGCAAAATACTCGAACCCCTGTTTCTCAGCTTCTACTATAAGATCATTAAGTACGCAAGCTAAACCTCTATTTGCCTCGTATCGACAAATGCAAAATGTACTACTGTGTTGACATTCTCTAACGGCATCCTCCAATTCTCCTGTAATTGGGCCATCAACCCCCACAAATATCTTAAAATTCTTATTTGTTTGCTTGATAACTGATGCAATAGCGGATGTAAAATATAGAGGATTATCGTTTTTATAAACTGGTAATAAAACTGCTATTTTGCTCATTTTTGTAAAATTGAATTTTTCATTAATTCGAAATGCGGAACCCCCAGATTGCTCATGAATGTTTCAACAGGAACTCTTGGGTTAAATTTTTCTAATTGAGATGGAATATATTTTGTAAGTTCTTTGCCATGAGCCTCAATATATCGATAACCATCGGCGATGCTCTGAATATCGTAAGGGTTAACCATATAACCAGCCTCACCGACAACCTCTGGGAGACTTGTTGTATTAGAAGTTAATGCAGGCTTTCCGTAACTAAAGCCCTCGATAGGTGGAATTCCAAAACCTTCACAAAACGAAAGCAATACTACGGCCACACAATTTTCCAATAACCAATCTACATTGTTGCGGGATTGATATCCTACGTATTTTATACTGTCTTTACCATCAATGTATTGAAGCATCTCATCCCCATAAGTAGTTGGTTTCCCAGCAATTATTAATTGTACATTATCTCTATCTCCTATATATTTTAAGAAACCATCAATCATTCCCTTTATATTTTTGCCAGGCTGTAAATTTCCTACATAGAAGAAAAAGGGTTTTTCTACATCAACAATAACATCATGTACATCATATAATTCTTGAGGTTTTTTCGGGGCGGACCCTGTTCTAGGAAAGACGAAATTATATGTTAATGCAATTTTCTCTTTCTTTACACCAATGAATTTTACGATTTCATCAAAACTAAATTTTGAAACAGTTAAAACCTTGTCACACAAACTGCAATAGATTTTAGTTATGAGGGTAAGATATGTCCTTTGAAGCCATCCGTATCTTTGTTTAGTTGTAATATAGTAGACATCATGAAGTGTAAATATTTTTTTACATCTTGCAAAAAGCGGCATAGAAGTGCAGTAACTATATAGGACATCACAAGGCTCAAGATATTTATAAAACAGAGTCTGCTCAAAAATAACTCTTTTTATACCCATTCCTAGATTTGGGACATCGATATATCTAACTTTAAGAGATTCTGGTATTCCTATATACTTTTTTGATATCTGTTTCTGCTTATAAATGATGAATTCACAACCTTGGATTTCATACTCACCCATAGCTTGTAACAACATTTGTATATACCGAAAAGCTCCACTACCCTTTTCTGCGGGTAATGCGATAAGATTTATTCCTACTATCATTTTAATTGTGTATTAAGACTGTCCCAAAAAAATGAGAGATAAAATTTTATTGCTTTTAACCATTTTACACATTAAAAACGCTATAGCCAAAATAGCGACAACGAATGCGCAAAACCAAAATAAAGGAAGCATTTTACCCCCCCCCATTATAAGAAAACCATTTTCACTAAAGTATTGAATAGTTCTTAAGGGAAAAAAATGCAGCGTATAAATGCCCAAGGTATTTTGGCCGATGATCAATACAATATGTTTTGAAAATTTATCTTCAAATTGACGACATAAACATAACCAAAAATGACATCCTGCAATGTTAACAATATACCAAGTGGACAAATCTGCTATACTTGAAACCGATTGTACATAACAAACATATATGATAGATCCAATAATGTACACAATGGTGGAAAAAAAGAACCACTTCTTTTTATAAATATCATTAACGATAAAAATATTTGATACTGCGAATCCCGCAGCAAAAAACAAATAATATCGTCGAAAACTCATTAATGACAACCAACCTGCTATGGTTTCCGGCAAGAATACACATAAAAAACTTACGAGAATGAAAGGGGAAAAAAGTACGATTAGCTTATAGAAAAGGCTTTGAGATTTATTTATTATTTTCAGAATGCACTTGAAAACACAAAAAAATTCAAACAAAGTCAATAAAAACCAATAACCAGATTTTGCATCTGCGAAATCATTTTGAATAAAGACAGGCTGTCTATACAATACTGCCATAAACAAGTTATAAACGACAAAGCAAGAGACAAAAGGAAGTAATAATCTACAAATCTGTCGTCTAATAAAGTTTGTTTTAACAATCTTACTAGTACTAGACAAGAGGCCTGACATCACGAAAAATATAGACAGAAAAAAAGTATTTACAAATGAATACACTATCTGACTATCTATTAAATAGTTTTCTACGTGATATATTATTACCGAAAAAATTGCAAGAAATTTTGCAATATCGTACGACCTATTTCTTTCCATTGTTTAGAATAAAGCAGAGTATTTTAGAAACTCTGTTGCATATCGTTAATCCTTTTGACTTTTCCAAAGAATACTCTGCCATTTCTTTACGCAAATCACCATCATCATATAATTTCTTTATTGCAATGGCAATTTCATCAACATTATTAGGATCTATTAATAAAGATGTGTCTTTACTTAGTATATCGAAATTAAAGGGTAAATTTGAAGATACAATAGGTAGCCCACATGCCATCGCTTCTATTACAGAATTGGGACAACCTTCTGCAAGTGAAGGTAGGACAAAAGCATCAGCACAATTTAAATACTCTACAATTTTGCTATGCGGAAGTCTTCCCTTAAACAATATACCATTACAATCTGGCTCTGCGGTTTCATTATCTGCTATAGATCCTACAAATATACTTTTAATATTAGGAATATTAATTTTTTTTATTGCCTCAGAAACCCGAATGGCGCCCTTTCTATTATTAAATCTACCGCAAAATGCCACAATAAATGAATCTTGAGGAAAACCCAAGTTCTTTCTTGCTACTGATTTGTCTATATTATAAAATTCCTCTGGATCATAAGCATTAGGTAGTACAATACATTTTTCAGGTGTTGTCAAACCATTGCTTACACTTTCCTCTAAATTTTTAGTGGATACACATATCACTCCAGATACATTCTCATATAGTTTCTTAACGGCATCTGTATGCAAAAATTTGCAAATGGTTATCTTGTCCTCACCTGTGGCTACAAATAAATGGATTTTATTTTTGCGCGCTGTTCGTTCAACATTAAAACCATTTGCCCAAAAATGAGAATAATATACATCGGGGCATAGTTTATACTTTCTTATAGCATACTCTGTTGCCAACCTGTTGAATTTAGGAGTCAATTGTCCTAATACACCTTCCCCAAAGGTTATTGAAAAAGGTCTATATATAGTTACAGATTTTTGCTCACCATTTGCTGTAAAAATATCCTTGAAAATACGAGGTGCCAATTTTCCTCCACGAAAGAAATGATTTGTCAAAGACTGAGGAGCAACAACAGTTACTTCACAACCTTGTCTTGTCATTTCTCTGGCAAGAACTTGTATAAAAGATGAATATGGCAATCCTTTAGAAGGATAGCCATCTGAACATATGCAAATTTTCATTAGGTTCTCTTTAGAAATGTACTTTTAAGCAAAGTCAAAATCTTAACAATTTTTGGATGCTTATGACCCTTAGTGTCGACTACTATAATGCCGTTATATTCGTTTAATGTATGAAAACCCAATGACATTCTTTTGCTCGGACTCGCAATTCGTCTTACAGACCTAAAACAAAAATCACCTTGACTGTACTCAACGCTTTGAATATCTATTGAATGACCATAAGAATGATTACACTCCTGAGCTGGCCTGTAGACTTTCCCATTAACCTGAAAAAAGTTACCTGCCATTCTAGCTATATTTTCAGGAAAAATCACTTTCTGTATTATAGAAAATTCTCCATCCTTTTTCTTGCAAATCGTCAATTCTTTACCATTTGGATTATCCTTAGTTGTTGCAAAGAGAAAAATCTCGTTAGAAAAAGAAGTAATAATTGCATCAGTAAATGGTACTTGAACTATGCTCTTAATTAAACTTACAGAATCGGTTTCTGGATTAAATTCATATAAATTCAAAAGACCACTCGCACTATTTTCAGGATATATTAAAATGCACCCATTTATCCTTGTAATAACAGGAAAACTAAGGTGAGTTGGCAATTCAAGAATAATTTTCCAGCTCTTAAGCTTATAGGTATCACGATCAATTACTACCTTAGCTATTCTTCCTCGATTTATTTCATTGCAAAATTCTTCACAAAGAAGAAGAATTTCACATGTTGTTACCTTAAGTATAAAAGGATCTGCAAACCAACGATCACTGAATGGAAGGAATACCTTTTTATATCTTAAGGGTGCACCGGAAACAATATCTTCAAGCGTATTTTCTAAAAATCCCAACTCCCATGTATGATCATACAAAGACGAGTATATCTGCTTTATAGTTCTCATAATATTTTATTTAAAGTCTCAATCCACTTGTTTGCTATTATTGATTTATTAAAACGATTGATATTTTTCGTTGCATTGCAAGAAATATCCTGTAATAAAGAATCATTATCCATTAACAAAGATAATTTCTGTGCAAACTCCTCCTCATTTCTATCACATATTATAAAACCATCTTGCTTATCTGAAATAATATCTCGAACTGAATTATCAATTGAAAAACTTACACAAGCACATCCTTGAGACATCGCTTCAATCAGCCCCATAGGAAAACCTTCTACACGAGAAGGCAATACATAAATCTTTGAGTTTTTCAATATATCTTGCACGTCATTTCTATATCCTGTAAGAAGTATACTATCGGATAGCCCTCTTTTATCTATCAAATTCTTGAGAAATTGAGTATTTTGTACTGAGCCTTCACCTACTACCATCAATTTCCAGTCTTTATGGTAATCTCGTAATTTTGCCCAAATATCAATTAATGTATCAAAACCCTTTATATGCCATACATCAAGTCGGCCAATAGCTACTACATTATTAATGCGAGTACACAATTCAGTAAAAGTAGGAAATGGTAATGGATTGGGCATTACTTCAATATTTGAAGCAAGATTCTTTGCTATAAGTTTATCCTTATTGGTTAACACGAATAAACCATCCGAAAAACGGTAAAGATATTTTCTAGAAATTGATGCCTCAAAATCCATTTTTCTACTCATACTCGTATGTTCCCAAACAATTAATTTAGATTTGCAAAAGCAATTAGCAAGCAAAACTCTTGGGTACATATTACACTGTACCGCGACGACAATATCTGGTGATACTTTTTTTATTGTTTTTCTAATATCAAAGATAGACCTAATATAACTTATCCTACTACTACAACGCCTATTAGCAGTGCCTAAATCTATCAAATTAATGGATTTAGGAATAATGTATTTATCGTCTTTATTAATCCAAGTAGCAACATATATAGTATGTTCTTTATGCTCCTGAAGGCCCTCACACAATGTTAGTAATGATCTCTGTGCGCCACCCGCGGACATTCCGCTAATAAAAAATAATATCTTCATTATTCCTTTCTAATTTGAGTAAATTTCGATTTTTCTCTTGCATAGAGATGTATTAAAATCATAACCAATATAACAGTAGGAGTAAGCATTTCCTTTAAAAAGCTAAATGCTTGTCCTCTTGGTGCATGAAGTATTCCAAATAAAACATAAAAAGAAAATGTTGAATACCAAACATTTGAAAATAACCAGGTACGAATTCGAGACATTAACCAACCAAACAAATAATTGATTAAAAAGATGCCAAAATATCCTAAATCAGCATATGCTTCTGCAATGTAGCAACTTCCGTAACCACCGCCGTTCAAATATCTAACAGAATTATATTGGTACGTTAAATAGTCTCCTAGAGAATCTCCATGCATTGCCATAGCTGGACTTTGAGGCTCAATTTCAACCCTTCCAAACAGCTGGCCAATAGTAGTACCGTCAAATATATGTAATAATGGTCCAAGCAAATACCACTGATCTGGCGGCAACCTATCTATTGATTGTTTCGTCAAACCAATTAATTGTACACTACCTCCTTGAGAATAAAAAAAACTTAATATCGGATTACTTGAGGTATAACTATCAATTTCAACTTCGGCTCTTAAGAAACCAATAAAAAACATTCCAACAAGAACAAAAGGAATCGCTAAAATGCCAAGTCTTTTTATTTGAGGTGTAAGCCATTTTTCATTCGTGCTGTATACATCTCGTATATATATATATATAACAACAAGTAAAACAGCAAACATAAAAGTACCTCTTCTACCAGTAAAGATACTAACACAAGCATCGAAAATATAAAGAAACAGTACAAATTTCGAATCTTTCTTACATGGCATTGTTGCAAGGAACACATATGTACCAAGTACAAATAAATCCGCCAACTTGTATACAATGTAAGGCATTGAATGCGGTGGAGTAAGATAAAGTGCTAAATAACCATTAGAAAAAACAAATTTGATTATTTCAATGGTTACCATAAGTTTGAAAACAAATGAAACATAAACTAAACGCTTGGCAAACTTACGAACATAATAATAATATCGACTGTTATTACCATAATGCAATGGGCTTAGCAATGTTGACCACTTTTGTTCTCCTATTGAATATCCTAGGTATAGTCCTGAAAGTGATAAGAATAACGCTAAATATGTAAAATTCCAAATATTAGCCGAGAAATAATCCATATTTTCATGGCTATTTGGGGGAGTTGAAAAAAATAGAGGAAGTATTATTCTTCCAAGCAAGAATGTAAAAAAGGTTATACTAAACGCTAATAAAATAAATCTAGACTTAATATACTTATAGCTTTTAGCAACCACATATGTCCAAGAAATGAACACTATCCAGATACGTAAGATAGGAGCTATTAAAAAAATAATAAATAATAGCAACCAAAAAACTATATCAAATTTAATTTGTTTCATTAATGGATATCACTAATAAGAATAACCACCTATTTTTTTTAACTTGCTTTTGATTATGTCCCAAACAACAAAATAAAAAGGCTTATTATCCTTTTTGTTAAATGTATATGTACACTCCGAGTTCTTAAATTCTTTTATCCACTGAATTAAACTTACATCGCCATTCTTACAATTGTTAAAGAAATCTGTTATTTCAACCATAGCGGTAAATGGTCTTTTTCGAATAGAAAATTCTTCTTGAGGTATTCTTCCTAACAAAGTAGATTTAGCCCATAAATAAGGAAGATTTGCCCCTCCTACTGTTGGAGCATAATTCCAAGTAGAAGCACGTAGATTTATCTCTAAAAAATAATTTTCATCTTCAGGACCTTTCATGAACTCAATCTCAAAAATTCCATTGAACCTACTTAATTTAAAGAGATCCCGAATTCTTCCAATAAACTCACTTTCCTCAACTGGAGTTACAGTCATAAAATGTCCATAACTATCGTCATAGTAACGAATATAATCAAAAACATATGGAAGAAATATATCCTGACCATCATTAATAGAAAATCCTTCAAAGCAAAACTCTCCCTTCTTTTTTATATACTCCTGGATAATAAGTTTGGGAGCTTTTATAGTCGTAAAAGCATTTACTAATTCAGCTTCATTGTGGCAGATGTGAACATCACCTTTCCATGCACCCATGGTAGAATCTAAGACCTTCGTAATAATGGGATATTTTACATTATGGGGTAAAATTCCTGTATCAACTACCTCTTTTTGGGGAACCTCCAGTCCTGCTTCAATTCCCAAATTAGTGATATTATCTTTATTCATCAGCCAATTTAGGCGACCTTGTTCCCCTCCTCCATTATAAGTTATAAAGTATCTCTTTACCTCATTATAATGAGAGTCAATATAACTAACGATTTTATCCATTGTGAGGAACAAGAAAGGCTTTTCTAACTCATTATTAAACTTTGAGATAAGAATATTGAAACCTTCTTCAATGGACTTCACAACATAAAGCTCAGATATGTACTTGCTATGATTTACAAGTACAGGTTTTTCTGCCCATAAAATCACAATAGGATAAACACCTTTTTCTCCAAGACTACGAATAACACCAAGCGGATTGTAATGATCTGGACCAAAAACAATACATTTATGGTTTTCAATACACTGATTTTTCATAATATCCGTACATTAATTATTTTTCTTCATCCAAACTTTAACATCATTCACTATCATAAATGCCACAAGAATGAATCCGAGATAACCATTTAAGCCATATATAATATTTAACAAAGGACGATATGGCACAAAACATGCCACACCACAACCGATAATTCCAAGAGCGATTGCCCAAGCCTTGTAACTCTTATTACCATCCTGTGCAATACGGTTAACACCAGTCCAAAGCAAAGGACAAGCAGAAGAATATATACCTAAGAAGATAATTATGGCGTAAAGAAGGCCAAATATAGGATGGATAGAATTAGCAAGTACCAAAGCAGGAACGCCTGCATTCCATGTTATATCAATATGTCCAATAAGAGCGAGACAACAAACAGCAGCGACACCAAAGATTGCAATAGTTGAAAGCAACATTCCATAGTTAACTTCTTTAATATTACTCTTAGCGCCAATCTCGCCAAGGAAAGCCGCAAACCAAAGAATCACAAATCCTCCGTAGCTAGCACCAGAAGCCAATGGGTTGCCATCTCCAACCTGAGTTATCTCATACTTACCACTATCAACAGTAGCCAATCCTTCTGTAAGATTTTCCCAACCGGTGGAAGCCGTCCAACAACTTACAAAAATGATAAGGAGTATGATAATTGGACCTACTATTTTGAGTGCCTTGACCACACCCCTAAGGCCAAAAACAACAGTTGAAATTGCAGCTACAGCAAGAATAACAGCTCCTGCCCCATTTGGCAAGCCCCATTGCTCCATACATGTAGAGTTGGCCCCACCACACATCACGATGAAACTCATATAGCAGAACAATGCAGAGAATACATCAAAGAACATACCAATCGACTTACCGCAATAAGTCTGATAGATATCTCCTCCTCTTTTCAACTGCACACGATTTCCATTACCAACAAATGAAAGATTGGTATATACATAAATAGCTGCAGCAACAGCTATCACCACCCAAAACAGACTTCCATAAGAAGCTTCGTACTGCATCACTTCTTGCATTGTGGCAAAACCTGCTCCTATATAAAAAGCAATGCAAGCACCACAGAAACCAATTATTCTTTTCAAAGACATAGTGATATCTCCTAATTTTACTTATTACTAAACTTAAATTCTACTGCTATAATAAAGCGTGGATGATCTGTCAAGATATCATTCGTCCAAGCATAAAGATTGATATTCTTATGAGTAAAATATGCACCGAAGGACAAATCAACATCAGATTTAAACTTCCAGTCATGAATGACACCTGCCATAGGTGTTATGCTATTATTACCACTCTTACCCAATGAACATGTATAACCAAGATACGTCCACTGTTTTGCAGAAGATAACTCATGATTTGCCTGCTCCAGCCATGTATCTGAAACCCAGAACAGTCGTCCATCCTTAGAGATATTACCATTCATATAGATTGCCTCAGTCATATAGGCGAAACTGTGGTTGCCACTTATATCAAACGATGGAGTGAGCTGTGCACCAATACTAAAGTATGGACTAACCTTTGTTCCTGTACGGAAGATATATCCCAAATAGGTTGAGCTACCGGAAGTATATAAATCTACACCAAAGTTAATGTTATCAGTAACACCATACTGCAACGTAGAATAGGTTTCCCACGTCTTTGCCTTTGATCTATATTTCATAGAACTATAGCCATACAACTTTTGGTCACCGGCTGTAGTACCGAAATTAGGAACCTGAGCACACAAACAACCCATAGAGAACAAAAACACAAATGAAACTAGTATTCTTTTCATGTACATCATTTACTAGATAAGCGAGAATTAGTACTTGTCGCTAATTTTATATTATCTTTTAAAAATTGCCTTGATTTATTAACTTGCTCTTGCAATAACGTCTCGCATAATTCCCAATTAATATTCTTAACTGTATTACTAATGTTATTAAAGCGATCGATTAAACTTACGCAATTTAGCAAATCTACTATTCTTGATTTGTTTTCTTTATGATTAAATACGCTAAATGGTATATTATAAATCACGGAAAAAGCAGTTGCATGAAAAGAATCTGTTATAACGTATTTTGCGTTTTTTATATAACTAACGAATTCGCATGGTCCAGCATCTTGGACAACATAATCTCCAAAATTTACTGGAAGTTTTCCATTGATTGTTACTATTTTATAATTGTATTTTCGAGCTAAACTCAAAGCCAATTCTTTAATCTCAGTCTCACTTCTGTATAAATCATAAACGAGTATATAGTCTTCTTGCTTGATTGAGGTTTCTGCTACAATATCCCAATCTTGTCTGCTTAATAAGAAGACTGGATCTAATACTACAGTTCCACCAAAACCCAAACTATTTAGGATTGAAATACCTGTTTTTTCTCTCACTGCAATACAGTCAAGTTTTGAAAGATAATCCTTCAACTGTTTATGCTTTTCATTTGGAATCTGAGATAAAGCAAAACTAGCAGCATAGGAAATTTTCCTAGTTGTCTTATTCCCAAAATTAAGATAAAAGGCAGGATCATTTCCACAAGTAAGATTGACATTCCAAATTTGATCACTTCCAGCAATGTAGATATCTGCTTTTGGAGGATCTTGATTCAAGTCTTTAATAGATTTATACGTTCTTGTACAAATCAAATACTTTTCTCTAAAGGACTTAAACGGCTTAATTCTTCTCCATGTTGCAAAACGCTTTGGTGCAAGGTAAACACAGTAAATAAAACGCAAAATAAAGCTTTTGCTAACAATTTTTTTTTCGCGCACATACTGTGGTAAAATCCAAAAATTATAATCATCACACATATAATCAGGCTTATAATCAATAATTGCAGCATCATGCCCCTCATTGATTAGCCACTTCATCAAACCATAAGCTTGAAGAGAAGCTCCATAATTATATACATCATGACATGTTATCGTTCTAATTCTCATTTTTGTAGTAATTTCTTAATAAATTTCACACCTTTCTTTCCAACTATGTTTTGAAAAGTTGATAGAGTTCCTGTCTTATCTGCAAGTTTTATAATTGAATCAATCTTATCCTTCAAAAGTCCAAAACTATTGCTTGATATGTTCCACATAGTCTTAAGTGCAACACTTTCATCTTCACTATTGGTAAAGATTTCAAATACTATAGAACGGTCGATGTCTGCATTGGTAAACAAATCGATATTACTCAAAAACTCTTCTTTACTAGCTGCTGACATATAAGTGAACCCCAAATCTTCCGAAAAGTGTTTTACAAGCTCTTTTGATTGATTTCCAAAATGTTCTGATGCAGCAATATATTTGTCTGCGTCTTTTCCAAATAGCGAACCTGTATGGTAAAAGTTTTTAAATTCCGTTCCCTTACCATTATTAACTACAATAATACGAAGATTTTTGCCAATATGACGATTGCCTAAAGAATTAATATCATAGAAAAAAGCCAAATCGCCAAATACTCCGAAATATAATTTTTGTGGATTAATCAAAGATGCGCCAATTAATGACGACATGCATCCATCTATTCCAAAACCACCAACATTTGAAAAAGAAACAGTAGAATCTGGTAGCTCGAATAAATTCCAGGTTCTTAGGCTATTCAGAATTCCCAAATGAAGAACAGAATGAGGGGGAAGTTTATGAATTGTGTTGTACGCAATCCATACATTCGAAAATGGAATCTCTGGGATTGAATTGAATAACTCTGAATATATTACTTTACACGCTTTCAAATAAGAGTCATCTCCATTAGCTCCATCTTTACTATAAAATCTGAAGAAATCCGATTCTTCCATTTCAAACACATTAGTCAACTTCTTGAACGGATCGCGAATCTCGCCATCAGGAGAGACTCTCCATACTTCACGTATAGACAGTCCTTCTAATGTACCATAATCACCAGACACCTCTCCTATATGTACACATAAATCTAAAGAAGTCAATTCTGTCTTGTATTTCTCCTGAACTGCGACCAAAGAGTAATTTAGTTTATACTTACCATAATACCCACTTGAATGGTCGCAAAATGCAACAGCATTATTAGATAAACAGAATCTCTCAATTGCATCATTCTGCTCCTTTGAAAAAGTAGCATGAGAGCCTATAAAGATTCCAATTCTACCCTGAGGCAAGATAGGCATATTATCTACGTCTCCATAAGAGTATCGCTGCATTAAACGAACTTCAGGCAGTTTTTCTACCGAAAAGTCTCGATTATAACCTGTTGATAAATTTATATGTACAGGACCTCCACCTTTTCTTTTTAACTCAAGAATTGCGTCATTAATAAATAACTGGCAATAGTATGCATCAATAGTACTTTCGACCGGATTCACAGTAACACTCTTTAAACAAATATCTTTAGGTGTAACAGAACGGTCAATAACTTGAGCATTTAATTGTCCAATTCTTTCAATACGTTGAGTTCCTGTTATTGCTAGTATTGGCAATTTTCTATAATATGCTTCTGTCAGAGCCGACATATAATTTCTGGAAGCTGTGGCACCGGTACAAGTAATCACGACCGGTTCGCCAGACTCTTCCGCCATTCCTATAGCCATATATGCTGCTGATCTTTCATCTACACACGAATACAACTCAAAAAAAGCGTCACACTGCAAACTGGCTACAAAAGATAAATTTGTAGTTCCTGGACTTACAATGACTTTCTTAATTTTGTGTAATTTTAGCAATGCTACTAAAAACTGAATATTTAGTTCTTTTGAGTAAAATTTCATAATATAAATTAAATTTTTGAAATCAAATATTTTTTTACTGATTTTCTCTCATTAGAAGAAAGACCGGTAAAGTAGATGGATAATACAGAAATAATAACAGAGGTCACTATTGTTAATAACAACCTAAAAAAAGATGAGTGGATAGTACAAACTACGATTGATGGAATCGCAAAAGAAATTAATGTTGGCATTAAAATCTTTGCTATTACTTCTCTTACAAATCTTAAAGGAGGAAAGTTTATTAGGGATTTCATCAAAAAAAGACGAACTATTTGTACTATAATGTATACTATTATGTAAACAATGTATGTAAATTCAACAGGTGCCCCTAGAAAATAGACCAACCAGGTTATAAAGAAAACAAGGCAACTGATGGAAGTGATTACAATAGAATACATTTTAATATTACCTGTAGCCATGCATGCTGTATAACCACAATTTCCCAGGGTGGCTACTAGCGCTCCAATTAGTGCTAACCGTACAAAGTTACAGGTATGTTCAGGCACAATGTTTAGCCATAGTTCAAGTATATAATCAGCTTCAAGAATAATCGGAACTGTAAAAATCAAAAAAAGGAAAAAAGCAAATTTTGTGCCTTTGCACACCAAATTATATAGTCTATCATAATCTTGCTTAGCATATGACTTTATAATTTGTGGGTTTACTGCCATAGTGAAATTGTTAACAAATTGAGAAACAGAGTTATCAACTTGAATAGCAATTCCTCTAGCGGAATTTAAAAGGACACCGAAATATGAATTTACTAAAAGAGTTACACCTTGCGTATTCAAAATATAAGCAAGATTACTAAAAAAATTCCATCCCGCAAATTTTAACATTTCATTAAACAACGGCTTATCGATGTAAAAACGATATTTTGTTTCTACGAAATGAATTTTACAATATACTCCATATACCAATCTAATAATAACAGATACAATAACCAATAAAACGGAATATAAAACGAGTTTATCTATTGATGATAATATTAGTAAGTATACAATAAACAATTTTAGGCTTGCCTCTAAAATACTGATATATGCATATGCTCCCATTTTTTCATATGCAATTATGCAAGCATTATACGGAATACTGACTAGATTAACAACAAAAGTAACAAGAGAACATTGAAATACCCAGTTTGCAGCGACAAGTCGATCTGATGGCAAATTTAATTTATTATTTAAATACCAAACTCCAAAAATTTCAGAAATAATTAATATTATGATGGTCAATACAACCTGAATATTTACACACGTGCAAAAAACTGTATTAATTCTATTTTGTGTTTCTTTTCCTATGGCATATGTTAAGTGACGACTTACTGCATTTGACAAAGCGCCACTTATCACACCAAACATAGCAACGAATCCACCAACAGCATTGTAAATACCATAATCTTCAACTCCTAAAGTATTTAGAATGACCCTACTTGTATATAAAGCTACAAGCATAGTCACCACTGTTCTAAAATACAAAAGTATAGTATTTTTAGCAATTGTTTTATTTAAATTATTAGACTCTTGCATCTGACTTCATTTTCAAAATTTTAGCTGGTATTCCTGTTACTATGGCATTGTTAGGAACATCTTTTACTACTACGGAGTTGGGAGCGACTACTACATTATCACCAATAGTCACACCGCCAATAATTTTACATCCGATAGTTAAATCTACATAATTGCCAACGGTTGGGACTTCTCCTGTACTTTTATTCCCTAATACAACTCCACTATTAATAGCACAATAATTGCCGACTGATTTACAATTAACAATTATACCTCCGCCTACAATATGAGGCAAATACAACCCATAACCAACCATATTTGCCTTAATGTCTAAATCATACATATAAGACAGGCGCTCATGACGAATTAGTCTATATCTATAAATAAATTTTCCGAGAATATTCTTATCTTTTAGACAATTAGTTGCATACTCTAACTTTCGGAGTGATTTTAAATATCTAAAAGCCAAGCACGAGTTTCTCTTTATAAACAAACCATACCAATATTTTAGGAGACATAATCTATCTGTTTTAAGATTACGCTTCATATCTTCATGTATGTAAAATTTTAAATCGTTTAAAGAAGTAATCATATCTTTAGAATATTATCCCATACTATTATTGCTCCACTCCCAATCAAATCTTTCAATATCTTCCTCCACTAACAGATCACCTATTTGCACTTCAATAAATGACAGAGGGGTTATTGCTTTGATTGCATGGAAATGCTCTACAGGAATGATTACTGTATCTCCAGTTTTTACTCTCTTCTCCTTACCGTCAAGTACGAAAATACCTTCACCTTCCACAAAGGTCCATACCTCTGAACGGTGGTGATGGATCTGATAGCTGATATTTTTGCCTTCCTTGAGCGTAATGCTCTTAGTAAGTGAATGATGACCATCTGCATATTCTGAGTCATCAAGGACACGATAAGTACCCCATCTGCGTTCCTCGTACATAGGACGCGGAGTGAGGTTCTCAACAGCTTTCTTGATATCCTCGGAATGATCCTTAGAGCATACAAGGATTCCGTCTGGACAAGCAGCTACTACAACATTCTTCAAACCATCTACGTAGATAGGGTTCTGAAGTTCATTGATAACATGTGTGTTTTCGCAATGTGCCCCCATAACGGCATTACCAATTACTGGATGATGGAGTTCGTCAGTAAGGGTATTCCAAGTACCGAGGTCTTTCCATTCACCATTGAATGGTACAACGGCGACGGATTTTGCCTTTTCTGCTACCTCATAATCAAATGAAATCTTTGGGAGCTCTGCATAACGAGCACGTGTATCCTCAAAACTGTCGCTCTGCATGTACTTACGCACAATCTTCATGATGTAACCGAGTCGAAAGGCAAAAACGCCTCCATTCCAGAAAGCATTCTCTTTCAAGAGTTCTTTTGCTTTATCCTCGGATGGTTTCTCAGTAAAACGTGCAACTTTTTTATAATTTAGTGTTGAGGGGTTAGAGTTTAGAGAATCTTGTACTGGTACAACATATCCGTACTTTTCCGAAGGATATGTTGGTGTGATGCCCATGAGCACAAGGTCTGCAACATTTTTTTCCACACAATCCTTCATTTTGACAATTGTGTAAAAATAGGCCAATTCTGTATATGGATCGCATGGCATGATAACAACAACTTCGTTGTCATCAAGTTGCTTCTGAAATTTCAAATAGCTTGCTGCAAGTGCAATAGCAGGGAAGGTATCCCGACGTTCTGGTTCTGTTACTACAGAAACAGACTCTCCAAGCTGGTTGGTGATGATATCCAGCTGGCTTGCGTTGGTAGCAAGTGTTATATCTTGTGTTAGGTTGGCTTCTTGTGCTTGACGCACCACTCTCTGCACCATACTCTCCATGGTGCCATCTTCCTTTTCAAGAAGTGGCAAAAACTGTTTGCTTCGAGCATTGTTGCTCAATGGCCACAAGCGTTTACCGCTACCACCTGATAATCTTCGTTCCGAAGGTCCCGTGCGGTGGCATATCCCATAGCCGCACTGATGGACGTGCTGCTGTGCCCCGTGTCATAAGCATCGTGAACGCTTTCCCGGGACTTTGGAAAACCGGAAAGGCCTTTATATTTTCGAAGGGTATCGAAAGCCCCCGCCCTTCCGGTAATGATTTTATGAACGTAGGATTGGTGTCCCACATCGAAGATTATGCGGTCCACTGCGGTATCGTATACTTTGTGCAGGGCAATGGTGGTCTCCACAATGCCCAAATTAGAGGCCAGATGACCGCCGGTTTTCGAAACCTTCTCCACAAGAAAATCCCGCATTTCCTGTGCCAGGGCTTCCAAATCCCCGTAGTCGGAGTTCTTTATAATCGATATTAAATCTTCTCTTTCAAGATCGTACAGCATTAAGATTTCCTTCTTTCCAGCTTATGAGCAAGTTCAATGAAGAATTCTGCGGAATCGCCGTATTTCTCCATAAGCGCAACTGCCTTTTCCGTTAAAGAATGCAGTTCATCCTTCGCCGCCTCCAGCCCCAGGACCGTGGCGTAGTTGCATTTGCCGTGATCGGCATCCTTGCCCAACTTTTTCCCCATCATTTTCTCATCGCCGATCACATCCAGAATATCATCGGAAATTTGGAAGGCTCTTCCAACCAGTTCCGCATACTGTTCGAAGTCAGCTCGAACCGCTTCCGATGCATTTCCGATATAGAGTCCGGCCAGAATCGGCGCCTTCAAGAGCGCACCGGTCTTGTTGGAGTCGATAAAATTCAGCATTTCCTCATCGCATTCTTTTCCTTCGTTCTCCATATCCGCCACCTGACCCGCAATCATACCGTGAATACCGGCATTGCGAGACACTTCCAGTGCCGCCATCACGTGGCGATGGAGCTTCTCCGAATCGCCTTTCAGCGCCGCTGCATCCTGAAGCATGATTTCGTGGGCGGTGTTCAGCAATCCGTCTCCGGCCAGAATGGCCATGGCTTCCCCGTACACCTTATGGTTGGTCGGGTTTCCTCGGCGAAGATCGTCGTCGTCCATCGCCGGAAGATCGTCGTGAATCAGAG
>OQVT01000689.1_pt1 | contig 19884 bp, 14 predicted proteins | sample 1691561 | NCBI WGS metagenome assembly OQVT01 (sample SAMN03418260, study PRJEB22391) | human gut metagenome | biome: human-gut; feature: organic feature; material: feces | host: Homo sapiens | place: Tanzania | collected 2013-01 | reverse complement strand
CGACAATAGCGGGATTCCCGGTAAGTACCACACAGTTCTTTGCTCTTGTGACTGCCGTATAAAGCAGATTTCTTGTAAGTAGCATATTCGGTCCCGAAAGCAGAGGCATTACAACAGCAGAATACTCGCTTCCCTGAGCCTTATGAACCGTTATCGCATAAGCAAGCTCCAGCTCATCTAACTGTTTAAAAGGATATTCCGCAAGTCTCATATCATCAAATTCGACGATTATGACTTCAGAGAACCTGTCGACCTTCTTTATATAGCCCATATCTCCGTTGAAGACGCCTGTGCCGCGCTTAACAGGAATGCCGTACAGGCCGTTTATCACCCATTCCAGCTGATAATTGTTCTTTATCTGCATCACCTTGTCCCCGGTTCTGAATACGGTATTTCCCGAATCATATTCCGGTTTGGACTCGTCAGGCTCATTTATATATTTTTGAAGAAGTGTATTCAGCATAGTACATCCCAAAACACCCTTTCTCATAGGCGTAAGCACCTGTATATCCCTGCTCGAAAGCGAAAGCAGTCTCGGAAGCTTTTCCTTCACCAGAGAAACAACTACCTTCTGTACGACCCTTACATCATCTCTTTCGAGGAAAAAGAAATCCTCGCTTTGATTATCAAGTCTTATATCCTTTCCGTCATTTATAAGATGGGCATTTACGACAATGTCGCTTTTGGCAGCCTGTCTGAATATCTTGTTCAGTCTTATGACCGGGAAGATCCCCGATGCGATCATATCGTTCAGTACTCTTCCGGGTCCGACACTCGGAAGCTGGTTCACATCACCTACAAATATCATTCTGGTACCCGGAACGACAGCCTCAAGGAGTGCATGCATCAAAAAAATATCTAGCATGGATGTCTCGTCTATTATTATAACATCAGCCTCGAGCGGATTGTCTTTATTGCGTCCGAATCTGGCTTTCTGCTCCGGATCATCAGGATCCCCGTACAGCTCAAGCATCCTGTGTATGGTAGAAGCCTCACAGCCGGTGGTCTCCTGCATCCTTTTGGCTGCCCTTCCTGTAGGTGCGGCAAGCAGTATCGACATATCCAACGCTTCAAAATATCTGATCATCGAATTTATAGTCGTGGTCTTTCCGGTTCCCGGGCCTCCTGTCAGGATAAATATCCCGCTTACCGCCGCCTTTTCAACAGCCTCTCTTTGAAGCTCATCAAGACGTATATTGCTGTCTCTTTCTATGTTGTCGATTATCTTATGGATAAATGTATAGTTCCCTTCTTTTACGATATTAAGACTCTTAAGCATTGACGCCGTATTCAGTTCGAGATAATAATTGCTGTAAGCATATACTATCGGTACCCTTTCACCGGCATCATTTTCAAGCTGCTTTACAATGATCTTCTTTTCGATTATCAGATCCATGAAATGCTTGTCGAGTTCTTCCTCGTATATATTTAAAAGACCGGCTGTATCAGAAAACAATATATCCTTAGGCAGATACATATGTCCCTGTCCGAGAGCCAGCGACAGCATGTACAGAAAACCGCTTTTTATCCTGTATGGAGAATTAAGTCTGATGCCTGCCTTAAGAGCGATCGAATCAGCTGTTTTAAAGCCTATTCCCTCTATCTCTTCCGCAAGCTTATACGGATTATCCTGTAAAATATCATATATATGCTCGTGATATTTATTGTGGATCTTAAGACAAAGATTAAGCGAGATCCCGTAGCCCGACAGAAATATCATCTCGCTCTGGAACTGTGATTTTTCGACGACCTGAGCCGCAATATCTCTTGCTTTTTTATCACTTATACCTTTGATCTCAGACAACCGCTCCGGCTCCTCCTCGATGATATGAAGAGTGTCCTCGCCGAAGCGATCAATGATTCTTGACGCTAAAGCGGCACCTATCCCCTTGATGGCTCCGCTTCCCAGATAACGCTCCAGAGCCTTCTGCTCCTTCGGTATCTTTATATTATAATCTGATATCTTAAACTGCTTTCCGTATATGTTATGGATCGTATAGGAACCGCTCATTTCAAGATATTCACCCTCGTTAATGCTGTGCAGTATACCCACACAGCATATAGGGTCATTGCCTTTGCCGAGCTCGAAAACGGTATATCCGTTTTCTTCGTTTCTGAATATTATATGCTCGACATAGCCTTCTAATCTATCGCTCATATTTTTCAACAACACTGAGATATCTTCCTGTTCCGAGAGCCACGTTGCTGTCCGGATTTTCCGCCGTAACGGTATCTATACCGGTTCTGCTGCTTATGACCTCTTCGATACCCTTAAGCATCGCTCCTCCGCCTGTAAGTATGATACCCCGTCTTGCGATATCATTTGCAAGCTCGGGTGTCGTCTGTTCAAGGACTGTACATACAGTATCCGCTATTTTTTCGGCAACCTGTCTCAAAGGGTATACAAGCTCATCAGACGAGATGATCACACTGTTCGGAAGTCCCGTAAATACATTTCTGCCCTTTACTTCCATCGATCTTTCATGCTTTCCCTTCCATGCAGATCCTATCTTTACCTTTATAGCCTCAGCCGTCTGCTCTCCTATGAAAAGCAGATGTGTTTTTCTGAGATACCTGATTATGCTTTCGGTAAATTTATTGCCTGCAATCTGTATACATGCTGACTTTGCAATTCCTCCGGATGTTATAACAGCGATATCCGTCGTTCCTCCTCCGATATCTACTATCATACTTCCCTCGGGCTTGTTTACATCTATGCCGATACCTATTGCGGCAGCCACGGTTTCTTCAACGAGAAAAACCTCCTTTGCACCTGCCTGATAAGCAGCCTCCTCAAGCGCTCTTTTTTCGACATATGTAACCCTGCTCGGTACACTTATAACGATTCGAGGCTTAAGAAATCCTCTTCTTCCGACTGCCTTCTGAATGAAATACCTGAGCATTTCCTCTGTCATAACATAATCGGAGACTATTCCCTCCTTAAGAGGTCTTATCCCGGCTATATTTCCGGGAGTCCGGCCGATCATCTGCCTTGCTTCTTCTCCGAATGCCACGATCTTTTCGGCATCTCTGTCATATGCTATGACCTCAGGCTCCTTTAAGACTATACCTTTATTTTTTATATATATAACAATACTGCTTGTTCCAAGGTCTATTCCTATATCTGTTGCGTAAGACATAAAGTCTCCTTTCAACACTTGCTGTTTAATATCTTTTTAAGATAACGGCCCGTATATGAACCTTCAACCCTGCTGACTTCCTCGGGAGTTCCGAAAGCAACTACCGTTCCGCCCCCGTTTCCGCCGTCAGGACCCATATCTATAATATAATCCGCAGTTTTGATCACATCAAGGTTATGTTCAATAACTATCACGGTATTTCCGCGCATGGAGAATTCTTTTAAAATATCCACCAGCTTATGGACATCCGCAAAATGCAGGCCCGTAGTCGGCTCATCCAGGATATAGATGGTCTTTCCGGTGCTTTTCTTCGAAAGCTCTGTGGCAAGCTTGACTCTCTGAGCCTCTCCTCCCGAAAGCAGGGTCGAAGGCTGTCCAAGCTTTATATACGATAGCCCGACATCATAAAGTGTCTGTATCTTTCTTTTAAGCGTCGGGATAGAATCAAAGAAAGGCAGAGCCTCCTCTACCGTCATGTCCAGGACCTCAAAGATATTTTTTCCCTTATATTTTACATCGAGAGTCTCTCTGTTATATCTCTTGCCCTTGCAGATCTCACACGGAACATATACATCCGGGAGAAAATGCATCTCTATCTTAATGATGCCGTCTCCCTTGCAGGCTTCGCATCTTCCGCCTTTAACATTAAAGCTGAAACGGCCCTTTTTATAGCCTCTTGCCTTTGCATCCGCCGTAGACGCAAAAAGATCTCTTATAAGATCGAAAATGCCGGTATATGTGGCCGGATTTGATCTCGGAGTCCTTCCTATCGGTGACTGGTCTATATTTATGACCTTGTCAAGCTGCTCCACGCCCTCTATAGACGTGTGATCCCCCGGTATCGTATGCATTCTGTTGAGCTTTTTCGCAAGGGACTTATAGAGTATCTCATTTACAAGCGAGCTCTTTCCCGAACCCGAAACTCCGGTGACACATGTAAATATACCTGTCGGAAAGCTGACATCTATATTTTTAAGATTATGTTCTTTTGCTCCCTTTACCGTTATGAATCCCGAAGGCTTATTGCGTTCCTTTGGGACAGGTATATATTTTCTTCCGCTCAGGTAATCACCCGTGATCGATTCGGGACAGTTTTCTATATCCTCAACACTGCCCATCGCAACAAGACGTCCGCCGCTGCTTCCCGCTCCGGGTCCGATATCTACAATACAGTCAGCCTCCCTCATAGTCTCTTCGTCATGCTCAACGACTATGAGCGAATTTCCCAGATCTCTGAGGTGCTTCAAAGCCTCAAGAAGCTTTCCGTTATCTCTTTGATGAAGACCTATGCTCGGCTCATCAAGTATATAGGCAACTCCCACAAGTCCCGAGCCTATCTGGGTGGCAAGCCTTATCCTCTGTGCCTCTCCTCCTGACAGTGATCCTGTGGATCTTGAAAGAGTAAGATAATTAAGGCCGACATCATTTAAAAAGCTTATCCTTGCTTTTATCTCTTTTACTATCTGATGGCCTATAAACTCCTGCTGCTCTGTAAGCTTCAGTTCTTCAAAAAAAGCAGCCGTCCTGTCTATCGGAAGCTGTGTAAGCTCATGGATATTCATTCCTCCCACCGTAACGGCAAGTGCGGCAGGCTTTAATCTCTGACCCTTGCACACACTACATGGTGTGATCTGCATGAATTTTTCAAGCTCCTGCTTGCTCCAGTCGGAGGCAGTCTCCCTGTATTTTCTCTCACAGTTCTTAAGTATGCCCTCGAAGGCAACATCATAGACTCCCTGTCCCCTCTGACTCCTGTAATGAACAGGAACCTCTGCTCCGTCAGTGCCGTATATAAGCACGTCATGCACATCCTTAGGATACTGTTCAAACGGAGTATCAAGTGAAAAGCTGTATTTTTCAGAAAGTGCCTCAAGCACGGCATGCGTGAAGCTCGAGCTGTCCGTACACGACTGCCAACCCGGAACAGCTATCGCCCCCTCTGATATGGACATTGATGGATCGGGGATAATAAGCTTCTCTGAAAACTCCATTTTATATCCGAGTCCGAGACAAGTAGGGCATGCACCGAACGGGTTATTAAAGGAAAAGCTCCTTGGCTCTATTTCATCTATGCTGATATCGCAATCCGGACATGAGAAATTCTGGCTGTATCTTAAGATATTTCCGTCCATGGTATCGACCATTATGATACCGTCCGTAAGCTCAAGTACGCTCTCAACGGAATCCGTCAGTCTTTTTTCTATCCCGGGTCTCACTATAAGTCTGTCTACAACTATATCTATATCATGTTTTTTATTCTTGTCGAGAGTTATATCCTCGTTAAGCTCATATTGATCACCGTCTATTATAAGCCTGACATATCCGCTTTTTTTAGCCTGCGCCAGTACCTTTTCGTGTCTTCCCTTTTTTCCTCTTACGATAGGAGCCAGAAGAAACAGCTTTGTATTTTCCGGAAGTTCCATGATCCTGTCGACTATCTGATCGACACTCTGCTTTTGTATCTCTCGTCCGCACTTCGGACAGTGAGGGATTCCTACCCTTGCATAAAGAAGTCTCAGATAATCATAGATCTCCGTTACGGTTCCGACTGTAGACCTCGGATTTCTGTTCGTACCCTTCTGGTCTATGGATATTGCAGGCGGAAGGCCTTCAATGCTCTCGACATCAGGCTTTTCCATCTGTCCTAAGAACTGACGTGCATAAGAAGACAGACTTTCCATGTATCTTCTCTGTCCCTCTGCATAGATAGTGTCGAACGCAAGAGAGCTCTTTCCGGAACCCGACAGTCCGGTAAGCACGACAAGCTCATTCCTTGGTATGTCTACATCTATTTTTTTTAAGTTGTTTTCCGCTGCCCCTCTTATCCTTATAAAAGGTAAAGGCTTAACCTTTGACATTCACAAACTCCTGTTTAGATAAAATCCGAAAGAATACCGTTAGAAACAAACAGATACCTTTCGGGAATATAAATATTATCATCCCTTAAAGCCAAAGTTCCCATAGACAAATGACGATCAAGCTCATGTTTGAAAACATCAAAAATGTCCCTGTCAAATCTTCTTTTAAACTCCGAAACAGAAACACCCTTAGTCATTCTCAGTCCAAGGATCATGTATTCACTATACCGGTCCGCATCCGACATTTTTTGTATATCGGTACGCAGCTTTAAAGGCTCATATGCTGTTTTATTGTATTTTATAATATCATCCGTATTTCTGAACCTTGTGTAATCCTCATATGATGAAGCTCCGAGTCCGAAGCCCATATACGGAATACCGGTCCAGTATCCCGTATTATGCCTGCATTCAAAGCCTTCTTTGGCATAATTTGAGATCTCATATCTTTTAAAACCGTATTTTCCCAAGACAGCTGCCGTATCCTCATACATCACGGCAGCATCATCCTCGGAACACAAATTCAATGAATACCTGTTATCATACAACCTTGTTCCCTCTTCTAAGATCAGGCTGTATGCGGATATGTGCCGTATATCAAACCGCATCATATCCTCAAGTGTATCACGCCACATCCCGCATGTCTGATCGGGTATGGCAAACATCAGATCGGCATTGATGTTTTTGAATCCTGCCCTATGTATTAGCTCCATTGCCCTGACAAATACTTTCATGTCATGCAGCCGTCCGAGCTTTTTAAGCAGGCTGTCATAAGTACTCTGACAGCCTACCGATATCCTGTTTATTCCTGCTTCAAGATATTCCTCTAGCTTTTTCTCCGTGACAGTACACGGATTTGCCTCTATAGATATCTCTGCATCCTGTGATAATCCGTAATGTTCTTTTAAAGTATTTAATATACATGCTATCTGTCCTTCTTCAAGGCAGGAAGGAGTCCCTCCGCCGAAAAACACGGTAGATACAACACTGTCCTTTGCATAAGGTGCCCTTGCAACAATCTCCTTTAGAAGGGCTTCGATATAGCTTTTTCTCGTTTTCTCATCAGCCTTAAATGAAAGGAAATCACAGTAGCTGCATTTTTCCAGACAAAACGGTATATGTATATAACACTCTATCTCTTTATTGTTCATCAAGCTTAAGTACGTTCAGGAAAGCCTTCTGAGGGATCTCGACGCTTCCTATCTGTCTCATACGTTTCTTTCCCTCTTTCTGCTTTTCAAGAAGCTTCTTCTTTCTTGTAATATCTCCGCCGTAGCACTTTGCAAGGACATCCTTACGCATTGCCCTTACGGTCTCTCTTGCGATGATACGTGAGCCCACTGCTGCCTGTATCGGAATCTCAAAGAGCTGTCTCGGGATCTCCTCCTTTAACTTGGCACACATCTTTCTGCCGCGCTCGTATGCAGAGCCTTCAAATACTATAAATGAAAGCGCATCGATATCTTCTTTATTAACCTTGATATCAAGCTTTACAAGCGGACTTCTCTGATATCCCTCGAGCTCATAATCAAAAGAAGCATATCCCTTTGAGCGTGATTTAAGGGCATCAAAGAAATCATATATTATCTCATTAAGCGGAAGAATATATTTAAGGACTGCTCTGGTCTGCTCGATATATTCCATTCCGAGGTACTGACCTCTTCTCTCCTCGCAAAGCTGCATGATAGGTCCGACAAACTCGGTCGTAACCATAATCTCAGCCTTTACGATAGGTTCCTCCATATACTCGATCTCGGAAGGATCCGGAAGGTTTGAAGGATTTGTAAGCTCAAATGAGGTTCCGTCCGTTTTATATACCTTATATACAACAGAAGGTGCAGTCGTGATAAGCTCAAGATTATATTCTCTTTCAAGCCTCTCCTGTACTATTTCAAGGTGCAGAAGTCCGAGGAATCCGCATCTGAATCCGAAGCCGAGTGCAGCTGATGTTTCCGGCTCATAGAACAGAGAAGCATCATTAAGTTGAAGCTTTTCAAGTGCATCCCTGAGATCCGGATACTTTGCTCCGTCCTGAGGATAGAGTCCGCAGTATACCATCGGGTTGACTTTTTTGTAACCCGGAAGCGGCTCGGCGCATGGTCTTTCATTATCGGTTATCGTATCTCCGACTCTGGTAAGCGAAACGTTTTTTATGCTTGCCGTAATATATCCTACCATTCCAGCCGTAAGCTCATCACACGGGATCATCTGACCTGCCCCGAAATATCCTACTTCAACGACCTCTTCGACTGCTCCGGTAGCCATCATACGCATATTGGTTCCGCGTCTGACACTGCCGTTCATTATCCTGCATGAGATGATAACACCTTTGTAGGAATCGTAAACAGAATCAAATATAAGTGCCTGAAGAGGTTCTTTTTCATCGCCGGTCGGTGCCGGTATTTTTTGTACGATCGCTTCAAGCACCTGCTCGACGTTGATTCCCTTTTTAGCAGATATAAGCGGTGCATCATGTGCCTCGATGCCGATGACATCTTCTATCTCATTTATAACTCTGTCAGGATCCGCCGAAGGAAGATCTATTTTATTTATAACAGGGAATACCTCAAGGTCATGATCGAGTGCAAGATACAGATTTCCGAGTGTCTGTGCCTCTATACCCTGAGCGGCATCCACGACAAGTATCGCCCCGTCACATGCCGCAAGGCTCCTTGAAACCTCGTAATTAAAATCGACGTGACCCGGCGTATCTATCATATTAAATATATACTCTTCGCCATCCTGACTCTTATAGACAGTTCGAACAGCCTGTGCCTTTATCGTTATTCCTCTTTCGCGTTCAAGATCCATGTTGTCAAGGACCTGATCCTGCATCTCTCTTTGAGTAAGCAATCCGGTCATCTCTATGATCCTGTCGGCAAGAGTCGATTTTCCGTGATCTATATGTGCTATAATGCAGAAATTTCTTATATGGCTTTTATCTAAAGCTGGCAATTATTTTCCTCCGGTATCTTCATTTATCTATTATCAGGCGATCTTTAACCGCTCTTTGATCTCATTATAAACCTTGTCCGCTTCTTTTTCATAATACTCAAGCATATCATCACAGTACTCATTTATCCTGAATGCTTTTCCTCTGTCTTTCATGCTTCTTGTATTGATAAGGACATTAAGATGCGCACACTGCAGTGCGCTTTTTGCAAGCGAAGCCGCACACGCCGCATCACTGACAGCGAGCACAGACCCTTTCTTTGCAAGCTCATCTATGATAGCAATGACCTTGCAGCAGACCTCCATTATATGCATAGGAACCTTGCTTGCCTCGTTAAGGCATGTCTCCATTACCTCATCACGGTGTGCCTTTGCCTCATCCGTATCCTTAGGAAGGCTATACGCTTTTGAAAGAGGCTCGAAAGCCTCGGCATCTCTTCCGACAAGCTCCATAAGCTCATGTCTGTATACTTCTGTCCGGTTAAGGAGCTTTTTGATATCCTCTTCTACATCGGCATACTTCTTTTTTCCGATAGTAAGGTTTGCCACCATGCTGCAAAGAGCAGATGAAAGTGCTCCCGCATATGCTGCTGCTCCTCCGCCTCCCGGTGTCGGGGTCTTAGAAGAAAGTTTATCGGCAAATTCTATACATGAGAGTTCAATATCAAACATTTTTGCTCCTCCAATATTATATCTTTTATTGCGTTGAGGTCAAAAGGATTTTTAATCTTTTTGACCTCAATATCTTTTTATTTTATTCCGAATTTTCTGCGGCATATCCGCCTTACGTCTCCCGCCATATATAATGAGCCGAAGGCGATCACACCAAGCCCTGCCTCTATTCCTGCGGTTACTGCCTTTTCTATATCCGTAAATTCGCGTGCCCTGTATCCGAGCGACTCTGCTGTTTTTCTAAGCTCAACGGCCCTAAGTGCTCTCGGACTGTCAGGCGTAACACATAAAAACTCATCTGCGTTGTCAGCGACGGCCTTCAGCATGTCTTCATAGTCCTTGTCTGCAAGGATACCGGTTATAAATGTAAACTTTCTGTTATTAAAATACTGTTTTATCAGTCCCGAAAGTGCCTCGGCACACTGCAGATTGTGTCCTCCGTCTATTATAAAAAGAGGATCTTTGCTCAGGACTTCAAATCTTGCGGGCCATTTAACAGCTTCAAGACCCTTTGCAATATCCGTATCGGATATCCTGTAGCCCTTGTCTCTTAACACGTCTACAGTCTTTAACACAACCGATGCATTCATCAGCTGATGTCCGCCCAGAAGCGGTATTTTATATATGTCATCATTTCTTCTGAATCTCTGTCCGTTCAGATCATGCTCCAGAAGCTCTACCTCTTTTTTTTCGGCAATATAAAAAGGGCATCCCTCCTCATTTGCCCGCCTTTTAAGTACCTCGATCACCTGCGGCTTGTTTTCATAGCTTACCACGCTGCAGCATGCTTTTATGATCCCTGCCTTTGTAGCGGCGATCTTTTCAAGCGTATCTCCCAGAAACTCGGTATGCTCAAGGCCTATGTTTGTTATAACGGCAACAACCGGAGCGTCTATGACATTTGTACTGTCGAACTCTCCGCCCATTCCGGTTTCAAGAACAACCATGTCACAGGCATTATCGGCAAAATACTGAAATGCTATTGCTGTTTTTATTTCAAACTGGCTGGGGTGATCAGCCATGTTTTCAGCAATATCCTTTACCTTTTCCGTGATCCTGCAGAATTCATCGTCTCCGATCATTTTCCCGCATATCTGAAAAGTCTCTTTAAAATCCTCAATATACGGCGAAAGATAAAAGCCTGTTTTATAACCTGCCGTGCGCAGTATCGATTCGAGCATCGCACATGTACTGCCCTTGCCGTTGCTGCCCGCAACATGGACAAACTTCACTTTTTTTTGTGGATTTCCCATTTTTTCAAGGAGTTCCTTCGTCCTCGAAAGTCCCGGACGTGTTTTATTCCATGAATAATGATTTACATATGCTATTGCTTCTTCTATTTTCATATTGAATGTAACCTCAACTGCGTACTACCGCCGTTTTTGAAAGTCCTCTTATGATGACCGGAAGAACGCTTCCGAATATGATGGACTTGACTGCACAGATGACAGTCCTTAAAGCAAGTGAACCGAATACGTAGGCAGCGGAATAATATCCGTAAACCTTGCTGTCCACATATATGACAAAGGTATTGATCGCAAGGATCATAAACTCCATCAGGATGACTGTCAGGAATATCCTGAATCTGTCATTCTTATTTGCCTTTTTCATTATAAGGCCGGCAAAAAGACCGCAAAGGACATACGGAAGTATCCAAAGTGCCGTCGTTACCGAAACGCCGTAACGAAGAAGCTGATAGATAAGTGTTCCTATTCCTCCGGTAAGAGCACCTTCCAAAGGTCCGAAAAGACATGCTGAAAGAAGGATAGGAAGACTTTCAAATGTCACCTTTACGTTTCCGAGATCGAGTGCGATATATCCGAGCACTGCACATGCTGCGGCAAGTACTGCGATCCTTGCTGTTTTTTGCGTTGTTAATACTTTGTTTTTGTTCATAAAAAAACTCCTTTCTGTCACACTGGATTGTCACAAAAGGAGTTCACCCAACACCTGATATGACAACAGCGGATGCGGAACAGTATCGCGCCTTTGGCTTCGTTCGATGACAACTTCCCATCCATCGACACTTAACGCACTGTTCCTACTCTGTATACATATCGAATGATATTCATTCAGACATTAGCAAGGATAAAGCCAAGCTTTGATTATGTCAAGATTATACTTGAATGTTATTATGATTTGTACCTGAATGTTTTTATGATTTTTCTTATGAGCGGCTGTTTCGTTTCATTGCCGAATCAGCCACATGAAAAAGCAGTACGGCTGTTGTGACCGCTCCTACTCCGCCCGGAACAGGTGTGATATTTGCCACGACAGGCTCAGCAGCTTCAAGATCAACATCCCCGCATAATTTATTCTTTTTATCGCTCCAGTTAATGCCTACATCAATGACAGTCTGTCCTTCTTTGAAAAACTCTTTTCCGACAGACTCGCCGTGTCCCGTACACGCTATCACGATATCGGAAGCCTTAGCGATATCAGCTGTGCCGACGGTCTTGGTATGACATATCGTCGGTGTTGCATTCTTATGCATAAGCATCATGGCAACAGGCCTTCCTATTACAAGAGACCTGCCTAAAACTGCCGCATTCTTACCTTTTACAGGGATATCATAATAATCAAGCATCTCAATAACAGCCTGAGCTGTACATGGCGGATATCCGATATCCGTATTTGAAAATACTCCGGCCAGCGAAAGGTTAGTACAGCAGTCTATATCTTTAGACGGATCGATAAGATTTCTTGCCTTGTCCTCGTCTATCTGCTTAGGCAGCGGTCTGAACATAAGGATACCATGAACATCTTCATCCTCATTAAGCTTCCTGATCTCATCATAAAACTCATCCGCAGATATATCTTCAGGTACAACGACCTTTTTTACGTTTATGCCGACGGCATCACATTTTTTGACCGCACTGTTCTCATAGCTTATATCATCTTTTCTTTCACCCGCACGTAGTATGGCAAGTGTAGGAACGATATTTTTTGCGGCAAGCTCTTCTACTATCCTGCCCGTTCTTTCGTTTATCGCTTTTGCAACAGGTGCACCCTTTAATAATTCAGCCATATATTCCGTTAATAACCTCCGTTTATTGTCGTGTTTTAGGAATACTCTCAGAATAATCCTGTTATCCTTCCGTTTTCGTCTATATCTATCTTTTCGGCAGCAGGATTCTTAGGTAATCCCGGCATTGTCATTATCTCTCCCGTAAGAGCAACGATAAATCCCGCTCCGGCAGAGATCTTAAGGTTGCGGACTGTTACCTTAAATCCACTCGGTGCCCCGAGCAGTGTAGGATCATCCGAAAAAGAATACTGTGTTTTTGCTATGCAGACAGGAAGCTTTGAAAATCCAAGCTCTGAAAGTCTTTCTGCCTGTTTCTTTGCTTTTTTTGTAAACTCAACACCGTCCGCATGATAAACCTTTTTGCAGACAGCCTCTATCTTCTCCTCTATTGACAGCTCATCACCATAGGCGAACCGGAAATCATTCTTCTCCTCGCAGACCTTTACGACCTCTTTTGCAAGATCGGTTCCGCCTTCTCCGCCCTTTGCCCATACATCACTGAGCACGGCTTTTACGCCCTTCTTTTCACATTCCTTCGTTATTACCCCGAATTCCTCGTCAGTATCCGTAGGGAATGCATTGATGGCTACCACACAAGGCAAACCGTAAACATTTCTTATATTATCGATATGCTGCAGAAGGTTCGGAATTCCTTTTTTTACAGCCTCAACATCCTTTATGTTAAGTTCACTCTTAGGGACTCCCCCGTGGAACTTAAGAGCTCTTATAGTTGCAACGATAACAACGGCTGACGGCTTAATGCCTGCAATACGGCATTTGATATCAAGGAACTTCTCTGCACCGAGATCTGCGGCAAAGCCCGCCTCTGTTACAACGTAATCCGCTGATTTTAGAGCCATCCTTGTTGCCGTTATCGTATTGCAGCCGTGTGCAATATTCGCAAACGGTCCGCCATGCACGAATACAGGGTTGTTCTCAAGCGTCTGAACGATGTTCGGCTTCAAAGCTTCCTTTAAAAGAACAGCCATTGCACCGTCTGCCTTGAGGTCCTTTGCTGTAACAGGCTTTTTGTCATAATTATATCCTATAACAATCCTGCCGAGTCTTTCCTTAAGATCCTTCATATCAAAAGCAAGACACAATACGGCCATAACCTCGGATGCAACAGTTATATCAAATCCGTCCTCCCTTGGAACACCGTTCAGCCTTCCTCCGAGTCCGTCTACTATATTTCTTAACTGTCTGTCATTCATATCCACGGCACGTTTCCATGTTATCTCCTTAGGGTCGATGCCAAGCTCATTTCCCTGCTGGATATGATTGTCTATCATTGCAGCAAGCAGGTTATTTGCCGCTCCTATTGCATGGAAATCCCCTGTAAAATGAAGATTGATCTCCTCCATAGGGATAACCTGTGCATATCCGCCTCCTGCAGCCCCTCCTTTTATTCCGAATACAGGGCCGAGTGAAGGCTCTCTTAATGCTGCAACAGTCTTAACTCCTATCTTGTTCAAGCCATCCGTCAGACCTACGGATGTCGTGGTCTTTCCCTCTCCTGCCGGTGTAGGAGTTATGGCTGTCACAAGTATAAGCTTTCCGTCTTTCTTATCCTTATTGTCTGACAGATATTTAAGATCGACCTTTGCCTTGTATCTGCCGTACTGCTCGATATATTCTTCGTCGATTCCGGCTTTTTCAGCGATCTTAGTAATGAGTAACGGCTTTGCCTCCTGAGCAATTTCGATATCAGATCTGCAATTCATATAATCCCTCCTGCTGCGTTCTCGAAATTCCAGTATTTACAGAAAAGACCGCCTGGGTCTTTTCTACCCAGACGGTCGGTTTATATACGCTATACTTCATGTGGTCAATTCCACCTATCCGTCAGTCATATAACGTTCGATATGTTGAATGTTATCACAGCGGTCATTTACAAGTCAAGAGTTTTGAAGTCTTTTCCTGTATGCATATTATACATTTCTATACTGTAAACTCTGTACTTTTTTACTTTCTGATGTTAAACTTATTCACCGAAGTATATCATTGATCTTATAAAGAAAAAGATCATTTGTAGATAAGGAGAGAAACATGGGAAAAATATTCAAATTCGATTCAGATGTTGATACCGATCAAATAATTGCATCGCAGTATCTCCTCTACCCTACTATCGATGAAATGAAGTCTCATGCCTTTGAGTCTCTTGATCCGGATTTTGCATCAAATGCACAGTCTGGTGATTACATCGTAGCCTGTGAAAATTTCGGCTGCGGTTCTTCAAGAGAACAGGCACCGAGCGTACTTAAAGCCTTGGGCATCAAAGCCGTGATAGCTAAATCCTTTGCACGTATATTCTACAGAAATTCCATAAACATAGGACTTCCAGTTATCGTTTGCAAGGAATTATACGATGCCGTTGAATCCGGACAGGAAATGGAGCTTTCCCTCACAGACGGTACTGCATCCGTAAACGAAAAAACATATTCATGCACAAAGCTTCCGCCTTATATGCAGCAGATACTTGATCAGGGCGGTCTTATTGCATCACTTAATAAATAATTATTTCTGACGGAGGGAAAACTTATGGGTATGACAATTGCCGAAAAGATAATCGCAAGAGCTGCTCACGTTGACAGCGTCAAAGCCGGCGAAATACATACCGTTGAGCTCGATCGCCTTTTGAGCAACGACGGAACCACACATTTAACCATAGACATGTACAACAATCTTAAAAATCCTAAGATTGCAGATAAAGATAAGCTTGTATGGATCGTCGATCACAATGTACCGTGCGACAGTCCCAAAACAGCTGCTTCTCAGAAGAAAATGCGGGATTTTGCAAAAGCGCATAATATAACCTTCTATGAAGGCAAGGGTGTATGCCACCAGATAATGATGGAAAACCATGTATGCCCCGGTGAACTGATCTTCGGTGCAGACAGCCATACATGCGCATACGGAGCACTCGGTGCTTTCGGAACAGGTGTCGGATGCACCGACTATCTTTACGGAATGGTAACAGGTCACAGCTGGGTTCTTGTTCCTGAAACACTTAGATTTAATCTTACCGGAAAGCTTCCCGAAGGTGTTACGGCAAGGGATCTTATCCTTTCTATAATAGGTATTATAGGTGCCAACGGTGCTAACTACAAAGCAATGGAATTTGTCGGAGAGGGTATGAAAAATCTCACTATGAGCGACAGGATCTCGATCTGCAACCTCTGCGTTGAGGCAGGTGCCAAGACCGCCCTTATGGAAGTCGATGACATTGCACTTGATTACTTAAAAGAGCACGGCCGTTCACCTAAAGCATGCTTTACAAGTGATGAGGATGCTCACTTTGAAAAGACTTACGATATCAATCTCTCCGGGATCATTCCTATCGTTGCAAAGCCGCACTTTGTTGACAATATAGCTCCCGCCAAAGAATGTGCCGGAATCAAGATAAATGAGGCCTTTCTCGGATCATGCAACAACGGACGTATAGAAGACCTCAGACTTGCCGCTTCAATATTAAACGGACACAAGGTGGCCGATACCGTAAGATTTCTTGTCGTTCCTGCAAGCAATGCAGTATATATCCAGGCTCTCGAAGAGGGACTTATAGATATATTCATGAAAGCCGGAGCTATCGTTATGAATGCTAACTGCTCTGTATGCTGGGGAAGCTGTCAGGGTGTCATAGGCGAGGGTGAAGTCCTTATAAGCACAGGAACCAGAAACTTTAAGGGTCGTGCCGGTCACAGGGATTCTTTTGTTTATCTTGCATCGGCAGCAACCGTTACTGCATCGGCAATCATGGGTGCGATAAGTACCGCAGACATGATCTTATGATTCGGAGGATAATTTAATGGATAGATTTAAAGGAAGAGTCTGGCTCCTTGGCGATGATATCGATACAGATATAATCATCCCTACCGAGTATCTGGCTCTTAAGACAGTTGATGATATGAAAAAATATGCCTTCTCTCCTCTTCGTCCGGAGCTTGCCGGTCAGATAAAGGAAGGCGATATAATAGTTGCGGGAAAGAATTTCGGCTGCGGATCCTCAAGAGAACAGGCTCCCGAAGTGATCAAGGCTCTCGGGATACGTGCCATAATCGCTAAATCCTATGCACGTATCTTCTTCAGGAACTCGATCAACAACGGTCTTCTTCTTATTGAAAATCCGGATCTTAGCGACGATATAAAAGAAGGCGATGAAATCGATGTTTCCGTAGGTGAAAAGATAGTTTACAACAATAAAGAATACCCTATTTCTTCTCTGCCTGAAAATCTGCTTGATATCCTGAATGCAGGCGGACTCGTAAATGCAATGCGAAGACTTAACGGTCTTTCCGATTTATAAAAAAGAGAGGGTGAGTAAATGAGTGCAACTCTTATAGAAAAGATCATAAGAAAGAATACCGGCAATTCGAATGCAAAGGCCGGAGATATTGTAACAGTAAATGTTGACAGAGTAATGATCCATGACATTTTCATCCCTTTCGTTGCCGAAAAATTCGAAGAAATGGGATTTACAAAGATATGGAACCCGGACAAGGCCGTACTTATCTACGATCATCTCGTTCCCGCAAGTCAGACCGATGACACAAGACATTTCAAGATAGGAAATGAATTTGCCGCTAAATACGGTATGAAAAACGTTCACCGTTCAGACGGCATATGTCATCAGCTTATGACTGAAGCCGGATATGTTAAGCCGGGAAATGTTGTTTTCGGAACAGACAGTCACACAACTACATACGGCTCTGTCGGAGCATTTTCCACAGGTATAGGCTATACCGAAATGGCAAGTATCCTCGGCACAGGAAAGCTCTGGATAAAGGTTCCCGAGACCATACGTGTTGTAATAAACGGAAAACTTCCTGAAAATGTAACTTCAAAGGACATCATCTTAAGGATAATCGGCGATCTCGGTGCAGACGGTGCTACATACCGCTCTCTTGAGTTTACTGGCTCAACCGTACACAATATGTCTGTTGCTTCAAGAATGACAATATCTAACATGGCAATAGAAGCCGGAGCAAAATGCGGCCTCTTCGCCCCTGACAGCAAGACAGCAGAATACTGCAACGTCGAATTCGACAACAGATTAAGCACTCTCTTCGGAGATAATGATGCAGAATACTATAAGACTCTTGAATATAATGCAGAGGATTTTGTTCCTGTAATGGCATGTCCTTCACAGGTTGACAAGATAAGACCCGTATCAGAGCTTGAAGGAATTGAAATAGACCAGGTATTTATCGGTTCATGCACAAACGGCAGACTTGAAGACCTTCAGAAGGCTGCAGCTATCTTAAAAGGAAAACAGGTTGCTCCGTTTGTCAAACTGATAGTTACTCCTGCAAGCCGCAAGATATATAGAGAAGCCATCGAAGACGGTACTCTTGATATACTTGCAAAGGCAGGTGCGATGATAACACATCCCGGATGCGGACTCTGCTGCGGACGCGCAGGTGGTATCTTAACAGACGGTGAACGTGTCGTTGCAACAAACAATCGTAACTTCCTTGGACGAATGGGAACCTCAAAGGTAGAAATATATCTTGCTTCTCCGGTAACGGCGGCACATTGTGCTATCGCAGGTAAGATAGTCTATCCCGAATCTGATTCATAAAAAAAATAGTATTAAAACAAATTACCCCGATGAGTACCGGATCGTTCGAAACTCATCGGGGATTCTTTATATTCTCATATTGAATTCAATGCCTTATTAAAATCAATAAGCAAAGATTTTCGTATTATATTTTTTATAAATTACTCAAAATACCCGTGGACTGCAAAAACAGTATAAGCATTAGGATCGGCATAACATACTTTATCATAACAACATACAGCCGTTTTCTGCCGAATTTTGCGCCTCCCCGCTCCATCTCATCGATGATCCATTTCGGTTTCATAACCCAGCCTATAAAGATCGAAGACAGAAGCGCTATAAACGGCATCATAAAGCTGTTGCTTATATAGTCCATAATATCAAGCAATTGTCCCTCACTTCCGTTTGGCAGCATGACATTAACATAGAAAATGCTGTAACCAAGTGCTATAACGGCAGTAGCAATAAGATAAATGATTGATAAAACACCCGTTGTCTTTTTACGCTCGGTATGGAATATCTCCATACAGTTTGCAGTGATAGATTCGAGCACTGAAATGCATGATGTCAGTGCTGCAAACGCTGCAAGGATAAAGAACAGCAGACCGACGATCCTTCCGGCAGCGCCCATCTGGAAAAATACATTAGGCAAAGAAATAAACATCAGTCCCGGTCCTGCGGACATTCCGTCTGCGCCGAAAAATACAAATACGGCCGGAATTATCATCACGCCGGCAAGAAGTGCAACACCTGTATCCATAAATTCAATGATCGATACAGACTTTCCGAGATTTACATCCGGCTTTACATATGAACCGTAGGTGATCATAATACCCATTGATACGCTAAGTGAGAAAAACAGCTGACTCATAGCGTCAAGTGTGATCTGCAAAAATCTTGATACAGTCATTCCTGACCAGTCCGGTGTCAGATAAAGCTTTAATCCCTCTAAGCCTGTACGAACGCTGCCGTCATCTGCCGTATTTCTTAAAGTAAGTGAATAGATCGCAATAGCGACTACTATTACAAGAAGAATCGGCATCATTATTTTAGAAACACGTTCGATTCCCTTTTCTACACCGTTATATACGATGAAAGCTGTAACCAGCATAAAGATCAAAGCATACCAGACAGAGTTCGGTGATGTGATAAATGATGTAAAGCATCCGTCCTGTGCAGCAGCCTCAACGCTGCCGTTTATGAACATCATGATATACTTTAGTATCCATCCGCCGATTACCGCATAATATGTCATTATAAGGATCGGTACTATAAATGTAAGTACACCTAAAAACTTCCATTTGCGCCTCATGCTTTCGTATGCATGTATTGCGCTTTTGCCTGTTTTACGTCCGATCGCAATATCTGTTGTAAGCAATACAAAGCCTACCGTAAAAATTAAAACCAGATAGATCAGCAGGAAAACTCCGCCGCCATCCTTTGCTGCCAAATACGGAAAACGCCAAAGATTACCAACTCCGACAGCACTTCCCGCTGCCGCAAATATAAATCCTAACGATCCCGAAAATCCGCCCCTCTTTTTCGTTTCCATAGTCATCTCCTTACTTCCTGACAAAACTTGACTTTTCTAACAATACCATTAAAATATAATTAATAAAAGATAAAGTTATTTATTCATTGATTAAATATAATTTAACCATAATTATTTGAAAGGAT